>Ga0169931_10000247_pt1 | contig 87009 bp, 81 predicted proteins | sample Kivu_15m_20L_FD_129675 | JGI IMG/M metagenome (GOLD analysis project Ga0169931, IMG submission 129675) | Freshwater microbial communities from Lake Kivu, Western Province, Rwanda to study Microbial Dark Matter (Phase II) - Kivu_15m_20L... | ecosystem: Environmental > Aquatic > Freshwater > Lake... | reverse complement strand
TGAGCTTTGAGACGGGGAATTTATTCCCCGGCTGGATTCCCCCGCTGGATTCCCGGTATTGGGACAAGCAGGATGCTTGTGTTACTGGGACTGTCTGAGTAGCACCGGCTTCTAGCCGGTATTCAGACAAGCAGGATGTTCAAAAGCGCGATTGGCTTCGCCAATCACAGATAACAAGACAGAAACCTCATCTAAATTCTAAATTCTAAATTCAGACAAGCAGGATGCTTGTGTTACATGATGAGTAGAAATGAAAATGTGAGGAAGCGGAATAAATCCAAATCCTCACTGCGGAATAAATTCAAACACACAATCTTTATTTATTGGAGGAACAAAACCATGAAAAAGTGAACAACCTACCTTTGGGTTTTAAGAGTTGCCGAACAACGCTTATTGGTTGGCAGCTTTCGCAGCTTTGCACTAAAGATGGATCGATAAATCAATGCACTTCTTGAAAAATCAGCTTACAAGGAGGGATGGTAAATTGTCAACCATTTTTTAGATAAATCTTTCCAAACTGATAACTGCTAGATGTACAAGCATCCTGCCGGCACTACAATAAGATGTTATCTGTTCCCTGTTCCCATAGTTTTGACCAGCTGTAGTTAACACTGGTGACCGCAAAACCTGGTTCTGTGTCGAAGGGTCGCTGGAGATATCGAATAACACATTTATGATCTTGTTTGACTTGATGGCTGTTTTGTGGATCCTTCAGTTTCCATGGCTCCCCTGGGGTGAGTTCCGGAGTCTGGGGGACTTGCACTAAGGCTAAAATAAAGTTATCTGGTTTATTTAAAGCAGTGATAATTTCGTTTTTGGTGACTGTGATTGTATCTGCTCCTGCTATCCTGCCTTTAACTTCTATAAATCTCAGTTTGCCGGTGCTGGGGATGCGTGATTCTATATCATAGCCGCATTTGTCGGCGCTTACGTCTTTTGGTTCATAACCTAACTGCTGTTCGGTGTTCATGACCGCCTGCATGGCTAATATTTCTATTCTTCGCTTTTCTTGGGCAAAAGTGCTGGGGTTTTGGTGTGGGCTTTTGTCTTCCAGTCGTTGTATTAAACCTATGGGAATTATTAACGCCCCACCAATGACTACCGGGGGGAGGGGAGAAATACGCCGTTCTTGCTTTAGGTCTTCCTCCCGTTTTTTTAACCGAGCTTCGAGTTCGTCTGCTCTGGTTCTAGCTTTGGCGGAGTTGATTTTGGCGTTGATTTTTCCTGCTGTTTCTTGAGCCTTTAGCTCTGAGGCTCGATGGTCCCAGTAGTTAATTTCTTTTCCTAGTCGGTCTTTGACTGCTGCTATGGTTTTATCTATCAGTTCTTCTTTGTGCTGTTTGACTTCTTCTAGATGCTGGGGGACAATGTGGGCTATGGCGTATTTTGCCGCTTCTGCTTCGATGTCGTTGAGTAACCAGGATTGTGATAAAGTAGGCTCTATTAATGCTTGGTCTGCTTCTGGTAGTGGTTCATAGTTTAAATAAGGTGCATGACCCGCATTACGGGCTTGTCCTGTGTCGTCAATCTCTACATACTGCATCCGTCGAGATACCACATGACGATGACCCTCTTTGTTTGTGGAGCCATCTTGTATGCAGTGTTCTAGATATACTAAAACCCGCACCTGTTCGCTGGGGTCGTTTCTGTCTAACAAAATACCGCCTTGTTTAAGGACGTTTCTGTGTCGTTCTAATATTAAGTCAATGGTGGCTTCCAGTAGAGGATGACCAGGACAAATTAAGGCTGCTAATGGTTTACCTGCAATGCTGATTAATTGCTTATCAAAGCAAACGCGCTCATACCTGGGTAATATTGCAGCGCTTTTGCCTAAAATTCGCCCCCGGTTGCGAATGACGCTGGGAACATGGGTAACTTCGTAGCGGCGGGGTTCTCGCTCTCTGACTGTTCCTCCTAATTTTTCCAGGGCTTCTTGAAAAAAAGCCGCTATAAAATGGGGCTGTAGTTTCCTGGCTTCCGCTCGTTCCATTTCTGCCCGAATTTCCTGTACTCTGGATATATCCATGGTGTTCTGGACTAGGGCTTTTTCTGCTAATAAATGTTGTAGTTTTTGCCGGTCTAGGTATTGTGCTACTACTTGGCTGAGTTTGGCTTTAACCTCTGCTGAGTCGCCGTAGCGAATAGCGTCAATTAGTAGCTTTCGTAACTGCGCTCCATCAATGGCTTTACCCAATACGTCAAATACCTTACCCCCCAAGGCGTTTTGCTCAATTTCTAGCTTTTTCAATAGTCCTAAATAAACATCTCCTTCTCTGGTTTCTTTCGCTACCAAGTTCCATAAGTGACAAACTTCTGTTTGTCCGATGCGGTGAATACGCCCAAAACGCTGTTCTAAACGGTTCGGGTTCCAAGGTAGGTCATAGTTAACCATCAGGTGCGCCCGTTGTAGGTTGATTCCTTCCCCGGCGGCATCGGTGGCAATTAATACTTGTACCTCCGGGTCTTGGGTAAATGCTTCTTGAGATTTTCGCCTTTCTTCGCGGCCCATAGCACCGTGAATTGTGACTATGGCTGTGGGGTTGCCTAATAATGTGGTGATTTGCTGTTGTAAGTAATTTAACGTGTCCCGATGTTCTGTAAAAATTACCAGTTTACGGCGATAACCCTGGGTATCAAACAGTTCTCCCTGGTTTTGCAAAATTTGAGATAGTTCTTCCCATTTTTTATCTGTCCCACTGCGTCGCACTTGTAAGGCTAATTGCTCTAGTTTTTGTAACTGGGTAATTTCGGTTTTGAGTTCGGTAATGGTGCGGGCTGCTGATGCTTGGTCTACTACTTCTTGTTCTGTTGCTTCTCGTTCTTCGCTGGGGATATCGTCTTCTAGTTCGTCTACATCTTCTATGAGAATAGAGAAACATTCAATTTCTGCTTCCTTACCTCGTTTGGCTATTTCCTCTTCTCTCAGGCGTTTTTGTAGTCTTTCCCGTCGTCGTAGTAGTGATTGATAAATGGCTTCCGGGGAAGATGCTAAACGGCGTTGTAATATGGTTAGGGCAAAGCCTACAGTTCCTTTACGTCCTTGATTATCTAAACCCTCAGCCCGGTTAAATTCTTCCCGCACATATTCTGTTACTTGTTTATAAAGAATGGCCTCTAGCTGAGAAAGTTTATAATCTACTGTATAAGCCCGGCGCTCTGGAAACAAGGGTGTACCGTCAAATTTTAATAAGTCTTCTTTGACTAGCCGGCGCATTAAGTCGGAGGTATCACAAGTGTGAACTCCGTCCCTAAATTTGCCTTCAAAACGATCTCCGTCTAGTAAGGCCATGAATAATTGATAATCTTCTTCTTTACCGTTGTGGGGTGTAGCCGTCATCAGCAAAAAGTGGCGGGTGATACTAGATAGCAGTTTCCCTAATTTGTAGCGTTTCGTTTCTCGGATATCGCCGCCAAAAAAGGAAGCAGACATTTTGTGGGCTTCGTCGCAAATAATTAAATCCCAGTCGGTTTGTGTGAGTTTGGCTTGCAGGTCTTGGTTACGACTTAATTTATCTAACCTGGCTATGGCTAGGGGTATTTCTGCTAAAGCGTTACCCGTTCGGGCTGTTTCTATGCGGTCATTGGTGAGGATTTCAAATTCTAAATGAAATCTTTGGTATAATTCATCTTGCCATTGAGCCGCTAAACTGCCGGGGCAAACTACAAGACAACGATGTAAATCACCCCGCAGATGAAGTTCTGCTATCAGCAGTCCCGCCATGATGGTTTTACCTGCTCCTGGGTCATCGGCAAGTAAAAAACGTAACGGTTGACGGTTGAGCATTTCCCCATACACCGCGGTGATTTGGTGGGGTAGGGGTTCTACTAAGGAACTGTGTACTGCTAGTAAGGGATCAAATAAATGGGCTAATTGGATGCGCTGGGCTTCTGACACCAGGCGCAATAAGTAGCCGTCGCCGTTAAAACTCCAGGGGCGTTCTTTGGTGACTATTTCTAATGTAGATTCGCGATCGCGGTATAATAATTCTTGCCCTGTATGTCCTTTGGAGTCTTTGTAGGTTAGTTCCATCACATTATCGGCGTACCATTGCACGTCAATAACTGTAACTAATTGGTTATCTAAAATACCTTTTACCCATGCTCCTTTGGTGATTTCTTCTAGTCGCATCCACTTTATGTATTCTATTTGCTTAATTATATATTAAAACTTTTAATACCAAAACTTTTAATACCAGCAAGTATTTTTTTTGTATTTTTTTGACGCAGCGAGCGGGATGCTCACAATACAACATGATCATTATTATGATTCGCTTTTCGCTGAATCGTTTGGATGATAGTGACCTATGATAATAGGTAGCCACTGCTCACCCTGTTAATCCTCGTAATACCAATATCAAAATGACAGACTTTAGAGAGCTGCAAGAATGGGAAAAAGCACATGAACTGACAATTGCAGTTTATGAGATTACTAAAACCTTTCCAGAGGAAGAACTATTGGGGCTAACTCAACAAATCCGTCTAGCTTGTGCTTCCATACCTATTAAAATAGCCCAGGGATGCGATCGCGATGACTGTGAAATTGAATTAGAATTCCTGGAAATGGCTAGGGAAGCAGTGATTGAAGTAGAATATTACCTCTTACTTTCCTGCGAGTTACACTTGATGGAGTCATCTGATTATGACCGATTAATCAAAGATGTAGTCCAGGTCAAGGAACTATTAGCCTCTTACATTGTTGACATACTCACCGACCTTGAAGGTCGGTGATTCTTGACAATTCATAGTAACTCGCAGCCGAAACAGTCTTACAGTCACTCCCTGTGGATTTTAGGTCGTGCCGATGCCCCATGCGGAACATTTTTATATTCTTAGCAGCATTCTCATCTTTGTCTGCAAGAGTATTGCAATTTAAACATAACACTGAGCGAACAGACAAATCAATCTTGCCCCAACCATACCCACAGCCAGAGCAAATCTGGCGAGTAGGTTCCCATCTGTCAATTAATCGGAAATCCCTTTGAATATGCTATCGCCCCCATGGTAGTACTACAAGCCCAAACAGCAGCACGCGATCGCGCCCTGAATATTATTCATTCCTGATTATTGGCATTTACCACTCTCACCCTGATCATTGTGCTACGCCTTCAAAATGCGATCGCCTCTATGCTTGGGCAGAATACTCATATATAATAGTAGCCATTCACCATGGACAAGCTGGTAATATTGGGAGTTGGACTCTTGATGAGCAGCAGCAGTTCCAACCAGAGTCAATAACCATAATTCCAAGCTGATAACTAGGCATTAATTCCCCCGCCAATATTGATCTACCTTACCTCAACTCTATGCTTAATCCCGATCTGGATCAAATCCAGTTAACTAAAGATGATTATGAACGCTACTCCCGCCATTTGATTTTGCCAGAGGTGGGGCTAGAGGGACAGAAGCGTTTAAAAGCAGCTAGTGTATTATGTATTGGTACTGGTGGACTAGGTTCGCCATTACTGTTATACTTAGCCGCAGCCGGCATTGGACGCATTGGTATTGTTGATTTTGATGTTGTAGACACCTCCAACCTGCAACGGCAAATCATTCACGGTACATCTTGGGTAAGTAAACCCAAGATAGTATCAGCTAAAAACCGCATTCATGAAATTAACCCCTATTGTCAGGTTGATTTGTATGAAACCCGCCTCAGTTCTGAAAATGCCCTAGATATCATTCAACCTTATGATATTGTAGTCGATGGTACTGACAATTTCCCTACTAGATATCTAGTCAATGACGCTTGTGTATTGCTGAATAAGCCCAACGTCTACGGTTCTATTTTCCGCTTTGAAGGGCAAGCCACGGTATTTAACTACGAAGGCGGACCAAACTATCGTGATTTATACCCAGAACCACCACCACCAGGCATGGTTCCTTCCTGTGCTGAAGGGGGAGTACTAGGTATTTTGCCGGGGATGATTGGCATTATTCAAGCTACAGAAACAGTAAAAATCGTGATTCAACAAGGTAATACCTTAAGTGGGCGATTACTGTTGTATAATGCCCTAGAAATGAAATTCCGGGAATTAAAACTGCGTCCTAATCCCATTCGCCCGGTGATTTCCAAGCTGATAGATTATGAGCAATTCTGCGGAATACCCCAAGCTAAGGCAGAGGAGGAAAGACAAAAAATGGCCTTATCAGAAATGACAGTCCAAGAATTAAAGCAATTAATAGATAGTAATGCCCAGGATTTTGTATTATTAGATGTTCGCAATCCTCATGAATACGAAATTGCCAAAATTCCCGGTTCTGTGTTAATTCCCTTACCGGAAATTGAAAACGGGTCAGGAGTAGCCAAAGTGAAAGAAATACTCAATGGTCACCGCTTAATTGCTCATTGTAAGTTAGGGGGACGCTCTGCCAAAGCCTTGGCTATCCTCAAAGAAGCTGGAATTGAAGGAACCAACGTTAAAGGAGGAATTAACGCTTGGAGTAAAGAAGTTGATCCTACAGTACCAGAATACTAACACTTGCCAAGCCCTATAAATAGAGGGACGCAGAGGTAAAAGTGACATCTCTGCGCCTCTCACAAGAACTCAAAAGCAGCTAAAATTAATCAGCTAAAATTAATTAGCTAAAATTAATTAGCTAAAATTAAGCACTTTGTTGAGACTGGGCTGGTTGTTGCTGCTTATCTTCTTTCTTGTCGCCCTTTTGCTGCTTATCTTCCGCAGCTTCCTGGACTTGCTGGAGGTGAATAGTATTCACCTGTCTAATAAAATATTCTAATGCTTGGCTGGCTTTTTGTTGCTGTTCCGCTTCGTCAGCAGTATCAAAGAGGCGATAGGGTTGTGTGACTCCCAGGATAAATTTTTCTACTTCTGCTTCTAACAATTCCACCACAGTATTAGCCGCTACCCAGTTCTTTTGAAATGGGAAGGAAGTAACTATACTAGCCAGTATGGAAGCAATAGCAGGACAAATAACAGGTAACCATTTTAACCAAGTTTGCCCAGCTTCGATTTTATCCACCAGGACTAAAATAGGGGTAATTCCCGAAAAAACCACGGTGGTAATTTGCAGAATGTAGTAAATGGTTCTGGATAAATTCCTGACCTTTTTATAGTCGTCAATCAAATCTTGGCAATATTGTAAAGCCTTGGCTTTGACAGGAGTAAAGTTATTGACTTGCCAAGACCTTTTATCCAGCAAATAAGTTGATATTTCTGCCTTTCTGTTGGCTTCGTACTCACTAGCAGCTTTTTTGAAGTCTTGAAATACTTGTCTGTTAATGATCAGTAACACAAGTGATATAGCAATTGAGATCACACCATAAAGAACCAGGGTTTGGTTTTCTTTAGCAACAATTACAACAACACTACCTAAGAGTAATATTGTAATTAACAAACTCTCGACGATCTTTAAGGTGAGCAATTTTTTCTCTGGACTGGAAGATAATTTACCCGCACCTACAATGGTGCTACTTGCTGTCAACTCATCAATGGTGAAATCTGGTGTAGTCATTGCTTGATGTCTCTATAGTATGCTTAAGCGTTTGTAAGGGTTTTTTGTATCAATGTCGAGTATAATTTAACCCTGAGTCAACAGCAATGATAACTTGAGATAATTAAGCTTTTTTTCATAAATTGCTCATCACCATAGAGGAATAATCTAAAATTATCAATTCAAATCAGAATGCTGCTTACCAGCACCTAAATACAATTGACCTACTTGAGGATCATGTAATAATTCTTGGCCAGGTCCGGAAATAGCATCTCGTCCAGACTCCAATACATAACCACGGTCAGCCATTTCTAAAGCTTTACGGGCGTTTTGTTCCACTAAGATAATTGCAGTACCTGTTTGATTGATTTGTTTAATTTGCTCAAATACCTGCGTTACTAAAATGGGGGATAAAGCCGCGGAAGGTTCATCTAATAGCAGTAAACTCGGTTGTAACATCAAAGCTTTGCCCATAGCCAGCATTTGACGTTCCCCTCCTGATAGAGTACCAGCACGTTGACCACGGCGATCGCCTAATCTGGGAAACATAGTAAAAATCTGATCTTTAAGGGGTTTAAGGGGGACATTACGCACAAAAGCCCCCATTTCTAGGTTTTCTTCCACAGTCAGAGAAGGGAAAACATTAGCAATTTGTGGTACATAGGATATTCCCTTGTTAACGATTTGATTGGACTTTAACCCCACAATATTTTCATTTTTAAAAGTAATAGTACCAGTGTGAGGAGTTAACAGCCCAAAGATAGTTTTAGCTAAAGTAGACTTACCCGCACCGTTCGGGCCAATTACTGTGACCAATTCACCTGGTGATACAAAAAAATTTATCCCTTGGAGAATATCTACATCTTTTATATATCCTGCGTGGACGTTTTTAACTTCTACTAAATATTCATTAGTCATTGGTCAAGGGAGAGACAAGTAACTTGGTTATTAGTCAACAGCTAAGTTAACCATAACATAGACTGCTGACTGTAAAATTTTACGGTGTTTTTTGTAAATCCGGTCGTTCTTGGGGGATGATGGCACCTTCTACCGGGCAAACTGCGATACATATACCACAATCTATACAAGTGGCAAAGTCAATCCAATACCAATCAGTTCCTTGGACATTTTTACCAGGACCGGGATGGATACAGGCTACTGGACAAGCATCTACGCAGTCAGCTACACCTTGACAAACATCTGTGACAATCGTGTGGGGCATTTCTTGATTCCCTTTCTTGCAGATCAGCTATTTCTAGCCTAGCAGGGGAGTAGTGACAATTATAGTTGTGAATACTCCCCACCCACTCATTAAACCAATGGTTCACAAATTACGGAACCATCGGCTTTAATCCAGGCGATTTGAGCAATACCGCGATCGCTCGCGTATTGTTTCACAGTTGCTGCATCTTTGCCGCCTAAATCCATTTCTACCCTCACCAATTCTGTAGAATCGCGGAGTTTTTGGGCGTAGGCAAAAGCCGCAGCTTGAGCCTCGGCTGTTTGCGGTACTACTAACCAGTCACTAGCTGCCGTTGATTGTGGTAGTTGCTGGTTATATAAAAGAACTTGGTGTAAATCTTCGATATTCAGCACAAAACCAATACCGGGAATATCTTCTGCTTGAGGATGATATAGTCCTAACAGCTGGTCGTAGCGACCACCGCGCCCTAAAACTCTGGCTTGTGAATTATTATTAGTGACAATTTCAAACACTATGCCAGTGTAGTAGTCTATGGTTTCGATTAAACTGAGGTCAAGAATTAAAGAAACCCCCCCAACGGATTGTAATAACTCTACCATAGATTTGAGATTATCCACCATTTCTTGTTGCTGGGGATTTAAATCCAAACTACTGACCTTTTGCAGTACATCAGCACTGTCACCACGCAGATCCATCATGATGATGGCGCGATGGCGTAGTTCATCGCTCAAAGGTAGATTATCTATGGCGATGCGATCAAGATGAGCAATGGCGCTGCGGACTTGGGGTTGTATCTTCACCGGGAAAGCATCCAGGAGAGATGTTGTAATTCCCGCTTCCCCCAAGATTAAATGCCAATCTTGTAAACCCAAAGCCGCGAGACAATTTCTCACCAAAAGCAGCACTTCCACATTAGCCAATAGTCCCCCCACACCCAACAACTCAACCCCAGCTTGATAAAATTCTTGCTGGCGGTTGTGCTTGTTTTCCCAGTTCCGGCGGAAAACATTAGCGTTGTAGTATAGGCGTTGGGGATAGGTGACACCTGCCATGCGCGTAACCACTGCACGAGCGATGGAAGCTGTCAACTCCGGGCGCAATCCTAGTTCTTCATCTTGACCGTTTTGTAGTTGAATCACCATCTGGCGTTGAATTGCTTCTCCCGCCATTAGAGTATCCATCCGTTCCAAAGTTGAGGTGATAATCCTGTGATATCCCCAACCATGAAACACTTGTTGTAATCTATCTTCAATCCAGTGTTTTTGAGCCACATCTAAGGGTAATAAATCCCTGGCTCCAGATGCTGGTTGATACACCATTATTTTTTATTCCCACCAAACAAGCCACCAAACAAACCCCCACCTCCAGATTTATCTGGTTGATTAGTTTCATCATCATGAGGTGGAGTCACTCTCGAGCCACTGGACTGTTGCCCTAAAGCTTTTTCTATTTTAGGTTTCCATGTCAATGCTATTTCATTAGTGGGATCTAATTTCAAAGCATTATCAAAATGAATTTTGGCCATTTTAATCTGATTTTGCCTTAAATACACTAACGCTATTAAACTATGACAGAGACTATTTTTAGGTTCTAACTTCAAAGCATCTTGTAACTCTACCTTAGCTCGACTAAGTTGGTTGTTGTTGATCAAAGTTTGGGCGCGACGCACATACTGCTCTACTGGGGAATCTTCTGGGACTGGTGGGAGTGTTTCTGTGTTTGATCTGGCTTTACCTGAGTTAGTTGGGAATTGACTAGACAACTCAGAGGAAGTGGAACCTGTGGCTGCACTCCGCATCAGGTATACTAAGTTTAACTCGCTAACTTGGGAGATGATTTCAGTTGACTTCTCTAATAATTGATATTGAGTAGTGGCAATTTTGGCGATCGCTGTCTTGTAAGCATGATCATAATTAGTCTCAGTCAGTAGTTTTTTAGCCAAGTCAGTGCTTAATTCTAACTCAGCTGATTCTCGTAATAGACGTTTGCCCATTTGAGATAAAACTATCAGGTGTTCTGTGTGACTGGTTTCCTTGCCCAGATGTTCATAGGCTGGATTAACGAACGTTGATAACAATTTATGAGCCTGTTGTTTTTCAGCTGAGGTCAGGGCGTTGCTATCTGGGTGTAAGCGCCGGGCAATTTCTAGGTAACGTTTACGTATCTTCTTTCCATCTGCGTCAACTGGAACACACAAAATTGCGTGATAGTCCATCAAGTCATATTTAAACAATCCCACATTTATTTTTATAAACATATATTACTTAGTGTTTTTTTAGCTAGCTTGATTTTATAAGTAATTCTACAGTAGCAAATCCTCAGTTATCCTGTCATTTCCAACTCGACAACGGGGGAACTGTTACCAATTCATTACTTAGTTGGTGGTGAATTTTACCGTTTGTAGCCAAAATTCTCCCTGATGCAATTTTAAAAGCAGTGCCATCATAGGCAGTAACTTTACCCCCAGCTTCTCGCAATAAAACCACACCAGCCACCACATCCCAAGGAGAAATTCCCCTTTCCCAGTAACCATCTACACGCCCACAAGCAACAGCAGCCAAATCTAAAGCAGCAGAACCGCTACGCCTAACCCCCTGAGTGAGATGAGTTAGGTGACAAAATTCTGCATAGTTATTATCCGCAGTTTCCCGGCGATCATAGGCAAATCCTGTTACCAACAAGCTTTTACTTAGTTCAGATATTTCTGAAACCTTGATGTTCTGGCGGTTGCGGGTGGCACCCAAGCCAGTGGCTGCTCGAAATAGCTCCTCACGTAAAGGGTCATAAATTACACCTAGAGAAGGGACACCATTAACCAATAAGCCAATAGAAACAGCAAAAGCGGAATATTGATGAGCGTAATTAGTTGTACCATCTAAAGGGTCAATTGCCCAGAGATACTGATTATCTTGATTGCCTAACTGTCCTGATTCCTCAGCCAGGATAGAATGTTGGGGAAAGTGGCGGCGCAAAATTGAGAGAATTTCCGCCTCTGAGGCTTGATCCGCAGCGGTGACTAAATCACCAGGGCGACCTTTTTCGGTAATAGCATTTTCTAACTTACCCAAATACCCTTGTAAAACTGCACCCGCAGCCAAAGCTGCTTCTGTGGCAATATCTAGAAAAATTTGTAAATTAGTCATTGTTTTTTTTCAAAAGGGAACAGGTCATTGGTGATTGTGTACGAATACAACAACTAAACTATCTTGTATACTTAAAATTGGTTACAATTTTTGGCGGCGAAACTCACTAGGAGAGAGACGCATGGGTTTTTCAGGGTTCCAAATGCCTTTTCCCATGAGTCTAGCCCATTGTTGGGCTTGCTCCAAGCGTCGGTCATATTTATGATTAGGCGATCGCCCTACAAATAGAGCATATCCTTTTTTAACAATTTCCTCATTCAGTAACCGATTATCTTTCCACACATAAGCTAAAGTTCGCCCTGTTTTATCCTTAGCTTCCAAATCAAATTCCAGGATTACGGATTTTTCTGGCTCACCAATCAACTCTGCTAAAACTTCTTTAGACTCATCCGCCCAGGGAAGTTGGCGAAAATCCGGAGCATCAATACCAATTAACCGGACACGAGCGGCCAAGTTGGGTTGGGGAGGTATACCTAAAACTTCTAAAGTTTGCCCACTCACCACCCGCGTTACCTTCACCTCCACCTGATTACCGACAGTGTAATCATTGGCTTGACAACTGCTCAACAACAGCAAGCACAGGAAACAAATCAAATGTGTGGGCTTGTGGGCGAACAGCATTTTAATCCTCGTCTAACGGTAAACCCGCTTTTACCCTACCCTTGGCAAAATAGCGGCCAAACTGTAGTTCATATACTTCGTCCTCATCTTGGGTTTCTACCTCCAAATCAGAACGAGCATAACTGACGCATAACAAAGCATAACCCCGTCGGCGCAGTGCCGGCGATAGTCCAATGGCCTCCGGTTGGTAAACTTCTCCAGATATTACCCTCACAGCACAAGTTGTACAAGCCCCATTGCGACAAGAAAACGGCAGATTCTGTCCTTCTTGTTCGATGCTGTGGAGAATATAGCGGTCTTCCGGGACTTGTAGACTGTATTCTTGACCAGAAGCGCGATCGCGGACTTTAATGGTGTGTGTAGAGGACATTTTGCTGTTTGGATTTCCCATCAGAACTTTTAGTTTTAATTTTTAGTTTTAATTTAATATGTCTAGACTTGCAATTTCCAAAATTTTATAGTATAGTTATAAATCGTTGCCCCTGGAGAGGTGGCCGAGTGGTTTAAGGCGCAGACCTGGAAAGTCTGTTATGCGGAAACGTATACGAGGGTTCGAATCCCTCCCTCTCCGTTAAATAATAATCTAGTCGGTGGCTAATCTATTTATGTCTGTCAATTGGATATTGGTCAAACAGCGACTAACGCCCTACTTATTTTTGCTCCCAGCCCTAATTATCTTGTTTCTAACAGTCTTTTGGCCGGCAATACAAGCATTTTACCTCAGCTTTACCACTTACCAGGACCTGTCCCAGCCACCGCAATGGATAGGTTTTAGCAACTTTCTCCGTTTGTGGAAGGATGCAGTTTTTTGGCAAACTTTAGAAAACACTTTTTTGTATCTGCTGGGTGTAGTACCAATTTTAGTCATGGCTCCCTTATTGCTGGCAATTTTGGTAAATCAGAAATTGCGAGGAATGAACTGGTTTAGAGCAGCTTACTACACTCCTGTGGTTATATCAATGGTGGTTGCTGGTATAGCTTGGAAATGGCTATATGCAGAAAACGGCTTACTCAATCAATTACTGGCCAGTGTGAATATTTCTCCTACAGGAATTCCTTGGCTAACCAGTCCAGAAAAATTGCTAAACATTGTCCCCATTTCCCTAATGAGTGTAATGCTTGTCACCATTTGGAAAGGACTCGGCTATTACATGGTAATTTATTTAGCCGGCTTGCAATCAATTCCTGATGATGTATATGAAGCCGCAGCCATTGACGGTTCCGATGGTATCCGCAAACACTGGGATATTACCATACCTTTGATGAAACCCTATTTAGCCTTGGTGGCAGTCATTTCCGCGATTTCCGCCACTAAAGTATTTGAGGAAGTATTTGTTATGACCCAAGGCGGTCCACTCAATAGCTCAAAAACCATTGTTTACTATTTATATGAACAGGCGTTTAGTAATTTAGAAATTAGCTATGCTTGTACAATTGGGTTAGTATTATTTTTGATGATTTTAGCCTTATCAGCCTTGAGATTATTTCTAAATCAACAGCAAGACATGGGGATTTAATCAACATTCTATCGTCACCTATACCCTCTTCCCTGTGTTCTATGATTACAATTGACTTTTTCAGCCAACCCTAAATAAATAAAACTTGTAACTCATCTTGCCAATTCATCTGCAACTGTGAGGAAGCGTTACCGCCATTAATGGCAATTTCTACCCAGCCATGACTACCAACTAAAGCGGCTACTTCCCCCACCTTAACATCACCATAAGTCACACAGCCGGGTATGGTCAGCCCAGAAGCCTGTACACACCAATTTTTACCCTGGATATATTTTCCAGGAATATTACTGATTAAGTTGCCAAAATGATCAATATATTGAATAGAACCTGTTACCCCAGAACTTGTAGGGCTACATTCCGCCATATCTAACTGTACTAAACCGGCTGGGTTGATTTGTCGTCCTAGCCGTTGTAAAGGAATACCACTGGACAGATGAGCGCCCACAGGTGCAAAGATATCCCTACCGTGAAAAGTTTTACTAGGTTCCCTTGTGCGCCAATATTGGGGGTTAGTTAGTTCAACAGCGTTAATTGCTGGGGTTTGACTAAGTACCCCGCTAAATATGCCATTGTCCGGACCGACTAAATACCCCTGAGCAAATTCTACCGCGATCGCTTTTCGTCTCCCCCCTACTCCCGGATCTACCACAGCCACATACACTGTACCCACAGGAAAATAAGGGTAAGCATTCATCAAACAAAATCTAGCTGCTGCCTTGTTTTGGGGGGGAATTTGGTGTGTCAAGTCCACTACCCTAATTTGGGAGTTGATTTGAGCTATCACTCCTCTCATCACACTAACATAAACATCGCAATGGCCAAAATCGCTCAGTAATGCCACCAGTGCTGGTTGATTGATGGTTTTTTTCTCCTTGACATCTCCCCTGATTTCAACACAGGGGACTCTAAACTCATGTTGCTACGCGGTCATCAGACACGCTAGGCAGCTTTTACAACAAAGGTTATTAAATCATAATGAAGACAGATTTTTCTGTAACGAAAAATACTAAAACTATGATATCTTAGTCACATAAGACATACTACAGTAGTCTTGATCAGCATAAACACAGATTTCTTTGTTAATCAAAAGGAGTATAATCATGAGTTGGCATAGACTAAAAGCGCCCAGTCTAGCAGAACAAACTCACAGAATGAATATTCACAAAAGCCTAGAGCATCGCTTGCAGGTGGCTAGGGCTAAGAATGACCAGCAGTTGATACATCAACTGGAAGCAGAAATGAAGTATTTTAGCTAGATTGAGAGTTTGTAGTTAATTTTTTTATTTTGTAAAAAACACATGGGTTGTCAACACCAATTAACAACCCATGAAATCACCCTAAAAATTGCTTAACTTTTTCTCCTCCGGGGGCGTTCGGTATTTTTTGTCACGTCTAATTCTTCCCGGCGTAGATTTTCTTCAGCCTGAACAGTATGTTCCTCCACAACCTTCCTCACTTCCACCTCTTCACGCACCACAGCTTCCTTACGAATTTCCGGCTTTTCTTCGTAAACATCCATATGTATTACCTCACCTTCCCGGAAATTAACTTCACCAGGGGCTGCTGTGCGTCCCGCGTCGGGTGGTGTAGTGCGTTCAATAACTACACGCTCTTTTTCTACAGGTACTGAAACTGAGGCTTTTTCCGTTTCAACGTGCTTACCAACCACCACCTCTCCTGTTTTCACCCTGGACTTATCAGCAATTAACCGTTCTTCGTACAGTTTTAGGTTTTGATGATTTGCTTTGGTGGTACTATATAGTTCTGGCTCTTCCTCGTAATATCTAGCCCTAGCTGTCCTCTCAATATCTAAAGGTGCTGTGGCCTCCACAGGTGTTGCAGTTTCTAAGGGTGACTCAACCAAGGGTCGGCGATACACCCCGCGCACTTGTTCCTCATAATCATCATCAACCCGTTCTAGATTCTTAAAATCAGGCAAGTTTTCTACTTGCTCTCGGGTAAGTCCTGCTGCATAAACTCGTCGTTCTGAATAACTAATGCGGGAACGCCCAATTGGTAATACAACCTGCTTACCAAAAATCCAAAACCCTGTATCAACAACTAAATAACGAAAATGTCCAGTATCGTCTACTAAAATATCTTTCACAGTGCCAACTCTTTCATTATTGATGTCTGAGTAAACATCAAAGTCTCTGATGGCATAATTATCAAAATCAGTAGCTGTATGATCACCAGAAAAATCTTCAAGTTTATAAAGAACCATATTAACACTTGCCCAAATCTACATCTTTGAGCCTAAAACATATGTTATCTTGGTACTTCTGGCTTGCGATTGAATTGCATTCACTTATTATTTAATACTTTTGGGGGATTTATGAGTAGTTACATTTAAAGTAATTGTAATATTTTAATACTATAAAAATAATTATCTAACCTGAGATATAACCGTGATCATCGGCGGGTAGATAACTATTTAAATAACCACCAAATATTATAGAAGTACATTTATTTGTATTGTATGGAGGTATATTTAAATGCCTAGCTTATCCCGTTGTTGTAAATTAACTGCTTCTTTGGTAACTCTAGGGGTAGCAGCAAGTGTAACTGGCGCGGCTTTAGCACAGAGTACCTTTCCTGATGTTCCTCTTGATTATTGGGCGCAACCATTTATTGAGCGTTTAGCTGCCAGAAATATTATTGTGGGATATCCAGATGGTACATTTCGACCAGAACAGGCAGTACAACGTGATGAATTTGCAGCCATGATTCGTAAAGCTTTTGAAAAAGAACCAGTGCGGCAAATCAAAGATGCCAGCGTTTATCAAGATATTCCTCAAGGAAATTGGGCAGCCCCAGCCATTGAGGAAGCATATCAACAAGGATTTATGAGCGGTTATCCAGATGGTTTTTTTCGCCCAAATCAGCCAGTTTCTAGAATAGATGCCATAGTTACCCTAACTAGGGGCTTAAATTTAACACCAGAACCCCAAAAAATCACTGGTCGAATGGTAAAAAGGCCGATATATTTGCCCCTAGCAATGACTTCTTTAATGCAGCCCTTAGTGTCTGCACCCCAAACAACTACAAATGTGACGGCACTGGCCCAAAATTATTATGCCGATGCCCAACAAATCCCCCAGTATGCTATTAATGATGTGGGCATAGCAACACAAAAAAATATTGTGGTCAATTATCCAAATCCTAGGGAGCTAAATCCTAACCTGCCCCTCAGACGCTCCACTGCTGCTGCTTTTATCCATCAAACTTTAGTAGCCCGGAACCAAATGGAACCCCTGCCGAGTAATGTAGAAGCTTATAACTATATTGTGCGTCCTCAAGTGAACATGGTTGCCGAAGGAAATTAGCTGTGAAAACCGATAATGTGGGATTTTTGACTTGTCTCCTGGATGGAATCCCAGGTAGTGCCAGCATCCTGCTCGTTGCTTAATACATCTTACCCGCTAAGGATGCAGATTACTCCCCCCAAGGGGGGCTTTGAGTAATTCATCCCCCCTGAGAAAACAGCCTCTAAGACTTGGGCCGGTAAGTTGAACTAACCTGCAACTCTTTCAACTGCTTGGGATCTACCTGGGAAGGCGCATCTGTGAGCAAACAACGGGCTTGTTGCGTCTTGGGAAAAGCGATGACATCCCGAATTGATTCTTCTCCAGCCAGCAACATAACTAAACGGTCTAAACCATAGGCAATGCCACCATGGGGGGGTGTACCATATTCAAAAGCCTCTAAGAGAAAACCAAATTTATTTTGTGCTTCCTCTGGAGACAAACCAATGGCTTCAAATACCTGTTGTTGAATATCCCTTTGATAAATTCGCAGGCTTCCGCCACCAATTTCTAAACCGTTTAGCACTAAATCATATGCTTGGGCGCGGGCAGTTTTTAAATCTCTCACATCTTCCGGATGGGGAGCAGTAAAAGGGTGGTGCAGTGCTTCTAGGCGTTTTTCGTCAGCATTCCACTCAAACATGGGGAAGTCTGTAATCCAGAGTAAATTGATTTTTTCTGGATTAATTAACTTAAACTCTCTAGCCACTACTTGCCGCAATCTGTCTAAAGTTTTATTAACTGTGGCTATGTCACCAGCGCCAAATAATAACAAATGACCGGCTTGTGCGCCTGTAAGTTGCAATATTTCTTGTTTTTGCTCTGGGGTGAGATTGTCTTTAATTGCGCCGATGGTGTCAATTTCACCATTTTCTCGCACACGGATAAAAGCCAAACCTTTTGCACCGGCTTCGCTGGCTTCTTTAAATAAGTCGCCGCCCGGTTTAATGCGGACATTAGAAATGGCATCATTACCCTGGGGAATTGGCAAAATCTTAACAGTACCACCATGAGCGATCGCATCACGAAAAACTTTAAAACCACAGTCTTTTAAGACATGGGAAACATCCACCAATTCTAAACCATAGCGAGTATCTGGTTTATCACTACCGTAGCGTGCCATGGCTTCGGCATAGGTCAGACGAGGGAATGGTAAGTTTAACTCAATACCTTTAACTGTTTTGAAGATATGAAGCACTAACTTTTCATTCAGGGCGATAATTTCTTCCTGGGACATGAAACTCATTTCCATATCCAACTGAGTAAATTCTGGTTGTCTGTCGGCGCGTAAATCCTCATCACGGAAGCAACGGGCAATTTGATAATATCTATCCATACCCGATACCATGAGGATTTGTTTAAATAATTGGGGTGATTGCGGCAAAGCAAACCACTCCCCAGGATTCACGCGACTGGGTAAGATGTAATCCCTAGCACCTTCTGGGGTGGAACGGGTCAAGATGGGGGTTTCGACCTCTATAAAACCTTCCAGGTCTTCTAAGTAACGACGCATGGCTTTAACGACTTGATGACGCAATTGCATATTCTGCGCCATGCGTTCTCGTCGCAAATCCAAGTAACGATACTTAAGCCGCAAATCTTCCCGCACTGCTTCTGTATCAGCTGTGGAAACTTGGAATGGTAGTTGTTTGCGAACTCCGTTGAGGAGTGCAATTTGATCGGCGTAGATTTCTACTTCGCCTGTAGGGAGGCGGGGGTTCAAAGATTCATCCGGGCGCTGGGTTACTCTGCCGGTGATTTGGACAACGTATTCATTCCGGAGGCTGTTGGCCTGTTGGTATGAATCTGGGGTGCGTTGGGGATCACTGACAATTTGGACAATCCCTGAGCGATCGCGCAAATCCAAGAAGATCACGCCCCCATGATCGCGGCGACGGTCTACCCATCCATACAAGGTAACAGTTGCTCCCATATCTTGTTTTCGGAGTGCGCCGCAATAGTGAGTTCGCATAGGTGTTAGTTTGATTCTGTCGGGCTAGATGGGCTAAGTTATTGTCAAAGCTTTCCCATTATCTAGCATCAATAGTAATTGTAGTAGTTTCAGTTCCAGAAAAAAACAGTTATGGGGGCTTAAACTTATATTTTCTACCCGCCGGCGGTGAGTGGCGGCCATGAAGAGTTTTAATTTCCCTAGATCACAAACCTTAGACTTTTAATAAAGTTACAGCGATATTACCTGAAAAACACACATCAACATCAGTCCCAGGAGTGCGATGGCGTTTAGCATATTCACCTACGTAATAAAAATTATCGCCGTCAATACGATAATTGATGGGTAAAGGTTTAGTACAAGGGTGGCAAAACACGATGTGAGGGTCAGGATCACCCGGTTGCAAATGTGGTAAATTCACATTCCAGAAACTTCCCGGCTTTAAAGAACGCTGGAATAAGTCCGCTAAAACCTCAGCAGTCAATTTAGTAGCCAGATCCCAATCTACAGTTTGTGTACCTTTGCGATATTGAGAAATAGCAATTCCGGGAATATCTTGTGTTGCGGCTTCCCGCACAGCCGCCACAGTACCGGAAATATAAGCATCTACGCCTAAGTTTCCTCCTGCATTAATACCTGAAAGCACAAATTTGATATCTTGGCAAATTTGGGAAGTAGCGATTCTCACACAATCTGCGGGAGTACCTGCGATGGCATATTCATTTTTAGAACGTTGTTGCAGATTAATAGCGCGGGAAGTAGTGACCTGATGACCACATCCTGATTGATGGTCTCTAGGAGCCGCAATAATTGTTTTTTTAGTATTTACAGCCTTCAACAGGGCTTGAATACCAGGAGCATCAATTCCGTCATCATTTGTCAAAATTATAGTCATATATCGCCCATCTTTCCAGAAAACATAGATACTATTGTGCTATGTTGATGATGATTTTGGCAAAACTGAATATGAACCACAGATGAACCTATCTGTGGTTGATTTTTCTAATATTCAACTTAGCTACTTAAGGCCTTGAAAAACCGTTGTAAACTCTTAAACACACTGGGCTGTTTGGCAGGTGCTGCATCTGTTCCCGTTTGTGGTTGTCCTTGCATGAGAATTAAATCTAATTCATCACCGCTAGGTTTTTTAGGTAATTCGGCAATTTTTTCATACTGGCCGTTGGTTTGCTCCACCCATACTTCCCATAATCCCGGATAGCAGCGAAACACAGCACTTGTGTCATCTACAGGACGCAGGTAGTAACAAGATTCAATAGTGCTGATGAAACGCTGGCGGGTTTGCCTAGCTGTATAACCAATACCCACAACGCCAGAATCTTCTAAGCGGGGATTTAACATCACAAAAGGGCGATCGCCCATATTTTCACACAGCCTTTCTAGTTGGGGAACTTCTACGGAAGTCGGGGCAATAAACAGGAAAATTTCATCTTCTGGCTGAATTTTCGACTGTAGGGAAGCCGCTCTACCAGTACCGATATCCAAAATTTTAAATGGTGTATTCGCCCAATCACGGTTAGCTAGTGCAGCAGCGCCAGCATCAGCAAAAAAAACTTTCAAGCGGGAATCATATTCGGCAAACAAAGGTAAAAATTGTGCCGCTACCGGCATGAGTTTCAGTTCTGGGAACAGAAAATCAACTTGTAAGCGAGTATAGCCATCTGTAAGAGCGGCTTGGGTAGCGATGCGAGATTGGGCAATGGCTTCTTCAAGACTGTTGGGCAGTTCAGACATAGTTTATGTTATCAATCTAGTTTCTACAGTTTATTAAAGCAAGTGGCAAGGTAGAATCAATTCACCATCTCACTAACCTTGGGGTATATGCGTGTATATCCCTTTACCTTGAGTATCATAAATAAATACTGGCATCCGGGCATTATCACCAATTGCACTTAGGGCTTCTTGTAAAATATACCAGTGGTTGGTGGTTTGCAAGTCCGACTCAGATAATGTGGTTTCAAGCACTCGTTCATAATCAGGGGTCAAGGAGACGGCAATGCCGCTATTATTAATAGTAAAAGTGCAAACCCGAATTTCTCGAACACAGGTTTTATCCAAGTCTTGACCAACCTTTTGCCAATTAATAATGCTTTGCAGCTGTTCTTGTGCTTGCTCGAGGGCGGTAGAGTAAGTTACCACCAGATTTTGAGATTGATTGTAATAAAAAGTATTTTTAGCAACTTGTTTGGCACTTTGTAAAGCCTGTTCCCAGTATGTAACTGCTATCTGCCACTGGTTGTTTTGCTCGTAGGTTTTGGCTTGATCAGCAGTGTTCATGGCTTGTTGATAGCTTCTAGCTGCTATTTCTTCTGTGGTGGCGCGATCGCGTGTCCTTGCTAGTTGGAGTTGGTAGTTTAACAACAATTTTTGTGCCTCTGGGTATGCTGGGCTATTGGGGGGAATCATATTTAACCCATTAATCACCACTTGCCAGGTAGATCGTGCTTTTTGCCAATCGTTTACAGACTTAGCGGTGGCTGCTCGCTCCTGGGCTACAATGGCTACAGCTTCGGCATCATTAAGTTTTTTCAGCCATTTTTCCTCGGTAAGTAACTGTTGATTTACAGTTTGCAAACTCACCCGAAATTTTGACAATCTCGGTTTGACTAGCCCATAGAGTTCGTCGGTGGGGGGTATAGCTTCTAGTGGTGCGATGGCTTGTCGCCATGAATGCTGGATACTTGTTAGTTCCTCTGTACTAGTGACAGGAGTTTGCATTTTTTTCTCTGCCACATTTGCCACTTGTAATGCTGTGATCACCTGGTTAATTTTGTCTGAGTGCATAGACAAACTAGTTTTTAATTCCTCAGCCTGTCGGTAACGGGGTGACCAACGGGGAATATTACCCAGATTGGTGCTAACTGTTTTGAGTTGCTGTTGTATTGCTACTAGTTGATTTTCCTCTTTAATACTACCGATGAGTTGTCTATATTTCCAGTTTATGCTTAGGGCTGTTTGCATTTCTTGGCACTCAAACATGACACAAGGACGAGTGAGGAAGTAAAAACCACTACCAAAAACACAAATTCCTAACAAAATTATTCCCAGCAGCAGAGACTTAACAGGGCGTTGTGGTGGGGTAGTCCACAAATCTGGTGGATCTGGGAAACAATCAAATATTTCTTCTGGTTCGTTTTCTATGGTAGATGGAATATGGATCAAAGAAGAAGAAGTTATTTCTTCCTGTGGCTGGATAATATAGGAACATCTAGCATAAGGCAGTTCTTGCCCAAGTATTCTGATAAAGCATTGCACTTGCTGGTCTCTGTAGGTGGGTAATGATTGGAGTGCTTGTTTAAGCACCACAAAGATATTTTGACCATCAACAGTCACTTCCTCTGGATGTTGAGTTAAAATCATAAGCTGGTCTTTTTTGACAGCACATTTAATTTGGAAGACTTCACCAGAGGGAACCTTGGCAAGAACCTGTTCTTGCAAAGTTATTGCTAAAAGTTGTAAGTCTTCCTGCTGAACTGCTACTTTCATAGAGCCTACTTAATTCTATAGAAAAACTTTTTAACACAAATTTTGACTTTTTACTTTTACAGGACTTACACAACTGGCACATTAGTAGGCTGGTTTAGACCCTAGATATGATATTTCGTGAGTAAGGGCAGTTGTACCGTTTCCTAATTCTCCGTAAATTAAGTTGTTCTAGTAACAAATTATATTCCGTTAGTAAATAGTTATGTTTTCATAGTTAATTGGCATCGTTGACCAAATCCGATAGAATTAATACATAAAAAATCAATTATTTATTAGAGGTTGTTTGTCAAGTATCAAATTGTATCAATACTTCTGACTAAGCATGGTTCAAAGTATCAAAAGAAATTGATACAAACTGAGGTATTTTCCAAACATCCTGTAATAAAGGAAAAAAGGTAAACTATTAATTCTAGTGCTAGAAAAAGTTACAAACAGCGCCAAATAAATGCCTTTAGAAGTGGAAATACAAGGTGCAAGTAAATGGATTTATTGGAGTATCAAGTTAAGGAATGGTTGAGGATAATAGGCATTCCTGTATTGCCTTGCCAAAGAATTGACCATCCTACAGATTTGAAACGTTTAACAATTCGCTATCCCATTGTTCTCAAGTCACAAGTATATGGCGGGGAAAGAGCAAAAGCCGGTGGAGTCAGGTTTGTAGAAACAACAATTGATGCGATCGCTACGGCACAAATGATGTTTAATCTGCCAATTTGGGGCGAATTACCCGAAGTTTTACTGGCAGAATCTAAATATATTCCTGAGCAAGAATTTTATCTGGCAGTAGTTTTAGACACTGCCGTTTGCCGACCAGTGCTTTTAGGCTGCACAGAAGCTGATATTGATTGGGAATCCCCAGGGGCAAAAATGCAGCACGTTGTGGTTGAACAAGAATTTTCTCCGTTCTATGCAAGGCGACTGGCATTAAACATGGGTCTGCAAGGTAGATTAATGCAGTCTGTTAGCTGCATTGTGGAGAAGATGTACCAATTATTTGTACAAAAAGATTTAGATTTGTTAGAAATCAATCCTTTGGGGGTGAGTGCATCTGGTGAAGTGATGGCTCTTAATGGTAAAGTCAGTATCAATGAACGCGCCATTGGTCGCCACCCGGAATTAGGGGAAATAGCAGTAAAAATAGCTAACCGTCATAGTAGAAATTCAAGCAATGGTAAGTTAAGGAATGACGATGAGTTAAAACTGCAAGGTAAAATTGGCATTCTGGGCAATGGTACTGGTTCAATTATGGCTACCTTAGATTTAGTCACTAACGCTGGGGGTAAGCCGGGTAGTTGTTTAAACCTACGCCATGCTTTTCTCGCGGATGTTGTCCCTACCACCTTCTGCCATCGTCTGAGGAAAGGCCTAAAAATTTTAGCTGCTGATAAAAGTATTCAGGTTATCCTGCTCAACCTCATCGGTAGCATACCTCAGACTGAGGAAGTAGCGGAAATTATTAGCAATTTTGCCCAACATGAAAAAAGCAGAATTAACTCAGCAACTATCAAACCTAGCAGCAAAAGTCTTACAGAGTCTCATTGTCCGCGATTGGTTGTGCGAATTGTTGGTTCTGAGTTCAATGTGACTCAGAATATTTTAGCTACTTTAAACAGTCAAACCGATGCTCTGACAGTATTAGAAAATTTAGATGAAGCAGTAGCAGTAGCCGTTCGTCTGAGCAAAGTTATCACAAGGAACTGCAAAGTCAACTCAAACGAGAAACTTATATGAATTTAACCCCAGATAGCAAAGTATTAATTTACGGATTTTCTGAATTCATCACAGCAACTCATGTTAATCAAATGAAGGCTTATGGGACAAATTTAGTTGCTGGTGTCAATCCTGGATGTGGTGGACAGCAACTATATAACTTGCCCATCTTCGATTTGGTTGAAGAGGTAGTAGGAAAATTTGGAGCAATTGATACAGCGATTATATGCGTAAATCCCTATGAAGTTTTAGACGCAGCATTAGAAACAATGGCCTCCAAGATTAACCAAATTATCATCATTTCTGGTGGTGTGCCACCGTTGGATATGGTGAAATTACTTCGTAAAACTGAAGCCACAGAGACTTTGATAGTCGGTCCCAACAGTCCAGGAATTATTGTACCAGGAAAGATTCTTTTGGGTACTCAACCCAGGGAATTGTATACACCGGGTGGCGTAGGAATTGTTAGCCGTAGCAGTACCCTCACTTATGAAGTTGCTTGGGAACTAACTAAAGCTGGTTTGGGGCAATCAATTAGTGTCAGTATTGGTAGTGATACCATTGTTGGATCATCGTTTTTGCAATGGCTGCAAATTCTGGATGAAGATGAAACCACAGAAGCGATCGTTTTAGTCGGTCAACCCGGCGGCGATAGCGAAGAAGCCGCAGCGCGATATATTGCTGAAGCAATTGATAAACCAGTAGTTGCTTACATTGCAGGTAGACACGCAACAACCGCAAAAAATTGGCGACAAAGTGGCACTTTAGCCACAGTGATTGGACGTAAACCGAATTTTGGCACAGCACAAAGTAAATTAACTGCTTTTAAAAAAGCCAAAGTTCCAGTAGCTGATCGTCCTTCTGCAATTCCAGAATTACTGAAACTCCCCGCTTGAATTTGTTTAATAATCAAGTTAATATTATGATATTGTACGTGAATTGATTGGTTTGGTTGGTCTCATGATGATGAACTTTTTTTAATTAACAAATAAACTCCTGCGCCAGTGCCAACTAGATTTGGTAGCCAGATCCAATAAAATGAGATAATTTCTGATATGATCAGGATCTTAGTAATTAATTGAACAGCATCATATAAAAGAATAATCGCTAAAGTTAAAGTGAAGCTGTTATATCTTACCCTTGGTTGTAGATTGATTCCAATCGCTGAACCCAACAAAGCAAATACAGCACAGGACACGGGTAAGGTAAATCTTTTCTGTAGATGAACTTGTAGACTCCGAAAATTTCTGCGATCGCCTGCTTTTTGGAAAACCAACAATCGTTGATAAACTTGAAATATATTCATTTCTCTGTTATCAAGTGTTTCTTGATCTATTTGCAATTGTAAAGCTATATTAGGTAGATATAAAGGCATGGTATCAAACTTAATTCTTTCACCATAAGAGCCATCTGCATTAATTATATTTTTCACACCCTCATAAAAATAGCAAAATTTCTGCTGTCCATAGCATTCAGCAAACCTCGATTTGATAATTACTTTTAACTTTTCTGAATCTCTCATTAATAAAGTGACTTGTTGCATCTGCCCATCAGCAAATCTCTCGGCATATAATAGATGTTTGATATAATTCTGTTGAGCTAATGAATCCAGGGTATTTTCATCATCTATTTGTTGGTAAAAAATATCATTTTTTTGAAAATATAATCTATTTATATTCATAGCTTTTTCTAGGGTAATTGCAGCTTTATAGTTAGCAGGAATCACAATCACTTCATTAAATATAAATAATACAGGTATTAACAAAGCAGCGACCATGACCGCAGGATAAACTAATTTATCTAAACTGACTCCACAGCTTTGGATGGCAATAATTTCACTGGTATTTGATAATTTTTTATAAGTAAATATAGTAGCTAGTAAAACAGCAATAGGCGCAGCAAAAACAATAAACTCAGGTAGTTTAAGTAAATGAAGATATATTAATCTTTCAAAGGTTAACTGTCTTTCTATGAGAAATTTGAATTGTTCAAATGATATCCCAATTGATTCGGCAACAATGGTAACGATAGCAATGCTAAATAATAAAGGTGGAATTAGCTCTGAGATTAAATAACGCTCTAGTAATGAGAGTTGAGGAAAAATATTAATTTTTTTCATTGATCATTGATTTAAGCGGGCAAAATGCCCGCAATGTTGGACCAAAAATGTATTTTCCCTAATTAGCCTGGTTGATAAACCTAACCGCCTCTCTTTGTGCTGTTTGTACCTCAGCCCGGCAAGTTGTACCTTGTTGACTCAAACCAAATCTGTCTACTTATCACATGAGGCTGAAACAGAGTTTTCCCAGTAAGACTCCTATTTGATTTTTGAAAAAAACTCAATGTGCTGTTACTGATTTTTTCCTGTTCGTTCCCTGTTTCCTGTCTCTACGAGTAATTTCAGTAATCAAACGTGATTTGTAAATTGATTATCTATCTCTAAAAGCAACTGGGATACTAGAGCCATCTGGCCGTCTCCTCGGACCAAATTCACATCTTCCTCTTGAACCATCACTAAAAGTTCTCCGAGGAATCGGGGTCGAGGAATCTTGACAATCACTCCTGTATTGTTGCCATTCTAGTTCTGCTCTTTCAGAAGGACTAGGACTAGGACTAGGACTAGGACTAGGACTGGGACTGGGAGTAGGACTAGGACTGGGACTAGGTCTATTAGACGTATTACTTGATGTACCGCCACTACAAGAACTAATCATTACACAGATCATCAAAATTCCCACAAGCTGACGGGGGGCTAAATTTTTTGACATAAACTTAATCTCACAACGTTATATTTATTACAGGAGGCTGAAAGAGAGTTTTCGCAGGTAAATAAAAAAACATGAGACATAGTGCGAAAAATGGGTTTTAGCATCTTGCCTGCTAAGAATGCACCTTACTTGGTTAAAATTCCCTTTTATTGCCTATACTATGCTTAGTATATATAATGGACTAATTTATGACAACATCACAACAACAAGAAATTCTTAACTTACGGGAATTGAATTTAACTCCCAAACAAATAGCTCGAAAACTAGGTATCAAAGTATCAGAAGTCAATGAAGTGCTTCAAAATCAAGCACAGCAAACCGCATTAAATAGATTAGCAAAAGGAGAATTAGATCCCATATATCAGTGTTTAGCCAACGATTTTCTGCTTCGATTGATACATACAATACCAACAGAAAACCACACCAACAATCCACTCGCAACAATCGACCCTGTGGAAAATAGTGATGATATTGATGTAGGGTTGGGATTGGTGATTATTGCCAGGGAAGCTAGATATAATCGCATCTCGTTTTGTAGTTATCTTTTAGATGTATGGTGCTTGGGTGTGAAGGATACCATACCACCACGTACAGTAGACAGGATAGATTTTAAAAGAGTTGTAGAACAATTATTCGATATGTTTCCCGGAAAACCCCAAGAAGTTACCCTTGAAGTTGCCCAAGGAATCATATTTAGTGCTTGCGAATACTCAGAAAGTTTAGGATTTCAACCACACAAAGACTTTGAACAATCGCGATCGCATATTGGAGAATGGGATGGGATAATACGTATTAAATGTGGTCGTAACGGGAAACCATGCTATGTGGGCGGTCCCCACGATGATTCCCAACAAATAATAGAAACATTACGGCAAACCATGGGCGAGGGGAATTTTGATTTTATACAGGATATTTGATATTTATTAAGTACAGTTTCCAATTCAACCTCCAAAATTTACAACCCACCTTACAAATCTGATAACCGGGGAATTGTCACTGGTTTTAAGTCACCGACAAGCTGATAGTGGAGGCTAAGTTGATTTGCACATCGGGCGATACTAGCCGTAATTTGCAAATTAGGCAGAGATTCAGCATAAAATGGTTGTAGGGAAAATGTGCGTTGTCTCATCAATCTTATAAAATCTCACTGAGAACTGATACCAATTTTTCGATATGTGCTGCTTGGTGAGTAGCCATCATAGATATGCGTATCCGACTGGTGGGAACCGTGGGGGGACGAATCGCAGGGGCAAAAATGCCCTTACTAATTAGCTGTTGACCAACTCTGAGGGCTTCTGCTGCGCTGGGTAACTGTAAACATAGTATAGATGATTGTGTAGGTAATAATTTTAGGTGGGGTAGTTGTTCTTGAATTAACCTTTTTAAATATTCCACATTCCGCCACAGTTGGACTAGACGTTGCGGTTCTTGTTGTACTATTTGAATTGCTGCTAAAGCCGCCCCCGTGTCTGCGGGTGACAGTGCGGTAGTATAAATCCAACTGGGCGCACGATTACGCAAATAATCAATGAGGTTAGTACTTCCTGCTACATAGCCCCCTAAACTGCCCAGAGCTTTGCTCAAAGTACCGACTTGAATTATAGTCCTGCCGGTACATTGAAAATGTTCCATACAACCAGCACCAGTTTTTCCTAACACTGCGGTACTGTGGGCTTCATCTATCAGCAGCATACAGCTAAAGTCATCAGCTAGATTTAACAGTTCTGGTAAGGGACATAAATCCCCATCCATACTGAAAACGCTATCAGTAATTATCAAACAACGGCGATAGTTTTGGCGATACTGACTCAACAAATTTCTTAATCCAGCAACATGACAGTGGGGATATGAAATTAACTCCGCACCGCTCAGAATTGCCCCATTTTTCAAACTAGAATGATTGTATTCGTCCGATAAAATTAAATCACGCTTACCTACCAAAGCGGCGATCGCCCCCAAATTAGCCAAATACCCAGAACTAAACACCACAGCATCTTCTGTTTGTTTCCAAGATGCTATGGACTCTTCCAATTCCCGATGTAATTCCCGGTGTCCGCTAAGTAATCGAGAACCAGTGCTACCAGTACCCAACTTTTCAACAGCAGTAATTGCCCCTTGTATCAAGCGTTCATCCCCAGCCAACCCCAAATAGTCGTTACTGGCAAAATTAATTACCTCTTTACCGGACAAAAGCACAGTTGCGCCGGGTCGTCCGTGGATTGGTAGTACTGAACGATACCAATTAGCTCGCTGAATAGTGGCTAAAGATGCTTGTATCCAACTATAGGGGTCTTGAGGCATATGATTATTCTTGACATCTCCCCTGGTTGAAACACAGGGTATTCTAAACTGATATTGCTACGGGGTCATCAGACACGCTACGCAACGTTTACGATTTAATTTATTAAATAATATCGTCTTGGGGGTGTCATAGATGCAAACCTGAAAACTGAGACACCAATTACAAATGACTAACCTCTTCATTGCTACTCAGGTAAGCGATCGCTTGTTTAATCCAATCTTCCACATAAGCATCTTTCGGTAGTCCAACATCTTCACTAACCACGTGTAAAGCGTGACTAACTTCATTAGCAGTATATCCCAAAGCGAAAAGAGTCATTTGCACTTCTTCTAAAATTCCTGGTGCCGGTCCCCCCGTAGCCACAAAGAACCCTGCTGATTTGCGCCACTCCACTAATTTAGTTTTCAATTCCAAACAGATCCGTTCGGCTGTTTTTTTACCCACACCAGGAGCTTGAATTAAAATTTGGGTATTGCCAGTAATAATAGCTTGGACTAAATCTGGTAATTCCAAAGTATCCAAAAGCGTGATGGCTAAAGCAGCCCCAATACCGCTAACAGTTAGCAGGTGGCGGAACAAATCACGTTCTGCGGGCGAAGAAAAACCGTAGAGAAACGGCACTTCCTCGCGAATTTGCAGATGGGTAAAAATTTGTGTCACTCCTCCGGAATTTGGCAACTGCTGTGTCAACCGTTGGGGAATTTGCAAATCATAACCCAAATTATTAACTTCGAGAGTCAAAATCACCCGACTCCCGCCCATTGTTTGAATACCAGCGACAATCCCTTTAAGATAGCTAATCATTCTAAAAAACCGAAATGTTTTAATCCTTCGAGAATTCCACCAGCACAAACAGCTTGCGCGAGGTAACGATAGTTAGCGGGATACTCCTCGTGCCACTGTAGTAACTCTGGACGGGCATTTCCCACTATAATTCCTCGTTCGTTGCCTACAGCAAACAAAGCAATATCATTACCCGAATCACCGCAGACAACTGTTTGTTCTGCTGCAAAATTCCACTTTTGACGGAGGAACTGCATTGCCTGACCTTTATCGCTGGTACGAGGCACAATGTCAAGGTCAACACCGCTACTATAAATTAACTTTATATTCAATTTCGATGCCAGCAACCGCGCTTCTAGTTGGGGTAAAACATTTACAGCTAATTCTTGATGTAAGAAAAAACTGACTTTAAAACTACGTTGTTCTGAATCTGGTTGCAGCGCTAACTCAGGAAAAGACTGAGCAATTTTTAACACCAATTCTCTATCCCACCCAGAGGAGAGAATGGCTGACCAACTCCCATCCGGGGTATCCTGACTATCTAAATAAATTTCCGTACCCACAGACAGAACTAAAGCATCCGGTTGCATCAATTTTTTTTCTTGCTGGAGTTCACGGTACAGAATGGGCGATCGCCCTGTGGCATAAACAATTTTAGTGCCGTATTCTTGGCGATGTTGACTCAGGTATTGGCTGAGTTCCTTTAACGCTGTATCATTACCCACAAAAGTGTGATCTAGGTCAGTGACAAACAGAAATGGTTTCATAGTCTTCATATACTCGGGGTTATTAGTGGCCTAAATACCTAACAATTATGTAAAAAATGGGTTGAAAACCCCGTCGTTCTACGACGGCTTTTTAGTGTGTTATGATGCAGGAGTAATCTGCATAGGGCATCTAGATTTGTATGGTATCCACATCCCTAACACCGGGGATATATATGCTGATCATTTCACTCATCGCTCAAAGTTTCAATTAATAAATCTACCTGTTGTTGTCGCTGCTGCAAAAAACTTTCACACTGATGTAGAGACTCAACAGCAGTAGAAAACTGCTCAAACACTTCCTCTAACTCCAACTCACCCCCCTCAATGCGAGAAATAATTTCTTCTATCTCCACAACCTTGTCCTCAAAACTCCAACCAGGCATAGAATTAATACTAAAACCATCCTTACTTTTAACCATTTAATTCTCCTTTTCCTAGTGGCTCTGTGTTAGTAACCTTCACCTTAACCTCTCCTTGCCCCAACTGAATCAACAAAGTTTGGCCCACCGCTAAGTCAGAAGCAGAACGAGCGATCGCCCCATTTTCCCCCCTCACCACAGCATAACCACGTCGCAATACCGCCTTGGGGTCAAGACTAGCCAATTTTTCCTGTAACAATTGTAAGTGCTGCTTTGCCTGGTTACCTCGACCGAGGGTCACTTGTACCAAATGCCGCTTTTTCCAGATTAGCTGCTGCATCTCCTGTTGCAGCTGTTGATCTAACCCCAAACGCCGCAAACGATACCGTAAACTCTGCAGTTGATTCTCAGCAGTCGTTTCCTGTTTCCTTACCGCTTGACTCAAGGTAGCTATTCTTTGCCGATGCAGGTTATACAACTCGGAGAGTGAGGGGACAACAGTTTCTGCTGCTGCCGTCGGTGTATGTACATAGACATCTGCAACTAAATCTACTAAAGACTCATCCCGTTCATGACCAATACCAGTAATTACTGGTACTGCACAACCAGCAACAGCCCTGACTACCCGTTCATCGTTAAAACAAGCCAATTCTTCAACTGCCCCGCCTCCCCGTGATAAAATCAACACCTCTGACCTACCGTCACGATTGACCCGATTAATAGCCTTAACTATAGAATCTGCTGCTTGCTCACCCTGCACTGTAGCTGGAGAAAATAAAACCTGTAAACCTGGATATCTTTGCTTCAAAGTTTTTTGAATATCTCCCCAAGCCGCAGCAGTGGGAGAAGTCACCACAGCAATAGTTTGGGGGTGTTGTGGTAGGGGACGTTTCCGTTGTGCATCAAACAATCCCTCAGCCAGCAAGCGACTTTTTAGTTGTTGATAGCGTAGCGCCTGTAACCCAGCACCAGCAGGTATAATTTGGTAAACAGTTAACTGGTACTCTCCCCGTTGCTTGTAAACTCGAATGCTCCCCATGACAATCAACTGCTCACCATAAATTGGTATTTGCGCCAACTTGGGTAATTGATTTTTCCATACCACACACTTAATTACAGCAGTACCACCAGGGTCTTGCAGAGTAAAAAATAACCCCTTATGATGATTGTTGGCGCTGGAAACTTCCCCAGTTACCCAAACTTGCTGTAATTGATCATCTTGCTCTAATAAGAAGCAAATATAGTCACTTAACCCAGCTACTGAAAGGGCTGTATCGGCAATCAGAGAGTTAAAATTCATCACACTGTGTTAGCATTGGTGCTGGAAAGATTTTAGCATTTTTCCCATTCCCCAGTCCCCTGGGCATAGTCCCCAACTTTTATTTGATTTGATCATTGTTGCCTGTAAACTGGAGTTAGTCCCATATAAATGGCCAAATCTGACTACAACTTTCCGAGCGATCGCGTTACCATGTGGTGACCCTTCCCAACTTCAAATTTGTATTTGAGAATTTTCTGGTTAAAATAATATATCTGTTCTACTCAAACTTCTGCCCCAAGAGTTCAGCACATCCGTATAATTCATATATTTAGAGGCAAGAATGGCTATAAACACAGATACTTCTGGCAAACAAAAGGCATTGAATGCAGTACTCACTCAAATTGAGCGCAGTTTCGGTAAAGGAGCAATTATGCGCCTCGGGGATGCCACCCGGATGCGAGTAGAAACAATTTCTACTGGGGCGCTCACCTTAGATTTAGCATTGGGCGGAGGTTTACCCAAAGGACGGGTAATTGAAATTTACGGACCAGAAAGTTCTGGTAAAACCACAATAGCCTTACACGCTTTAGCAGAAGTGCAAAAAAATGGTGGTGTTGCCGCCTTTGTTGATGCTGAACACGCCCTAGATCCCACCTATGCTGCGGCTTTAGGTGTGGACATCGATAACTTACTAGTTTCCCAACCAGACACAGGCGAATCAGCATTAGAAATTGTGGATCAACTGGTACGTTCGGCGGCAGTTGATATTGTCATAGTTGACTCAGTAGCAGCACTAGTTCCTCGCGCTGAAATTGAAGGCGATATGGGTGACACCCACGTTGGTCTTCAAGCCCGGTTAATGAGCCAAGCCCTCCGCAAAATTACTGGCAACATAGGTAAATCCGGCTGCACAGTTATTTTCATCAACCAGTTGCGGCAAAAAATCGGTGTTACCTACGGTAGCCCAGAAACCACCACTGGTGGTAATGCGTTGAAATTTTACTCCTCGGTACGTCTGGATATTCGCCGGATTCAAACTTTGAAAAAAGGTACTGAAGAATTTGGTAATCGGGTAAAAGTCAAAGTCGCTAAAAATAAAGTTGCACCACCTTTTAGAGTCGCCGAATTTGATATTATTTTTGGTAAAGGAGTTTCCACTTTGGGTTGCCTGGTTGACTTAGCAGAAGAAACAGGCGTTATTGTCCGCAAAGGAGCCTGGTACAGTTTCAACGGTGATAACATTTCCCAAGGTCGAGACAACGCCATCAAATATCTAGAAGAAAAGCCGGAGTTTACAGAACAAATTAAGGAACTGGTACGTCAAAAGCTGGATATGGGGGCTGTTGTTTCCGCCAATTCAGTCTCAAAAGTTAATGAAGATGATGAAGAGTTTGAACAAGAAGAAGAGTAAATAATTTAAATAATTTAAATTATTTTATAAGACTGAACCTTGTATAAGTTCAGTCTTTTTTATAACAATATTTCTCTAAGTGGCAGTCCATCTTTCATCACTCTTGAAAACAGTATTAATTATAATTGGGGGACTGGTGGACTCGGTAATGGTATAAACAATGATAACTTATAGCATTTCTTAAACACGTAAGATACAAATGCAAATGATATAAGTTATGTAATGCGGACATCTTGCCTGCTAAATATGTACCTCACTTGGGCAAAATTCGCTATATCAGTTATCTGTGTTTGATATCAACGAGGGAATGCGATCGCTAGATTTACGTTGGTCGATGAGTAATGGTCAAAAAGCAGTAAGTCCAGATTACTCGAAACGTTCAATACTGTGCTTAAATTAGCGAAAGCTATTACGCCTTTTCCAACCAATCATAAATTTGTTCTAACTGTTCTAAAGTAATTAACCCATACTGCCAAAGAATCATCGGTAACGGACCTGGATCTTGCTCCCGATGTCGTAAAGCAACAGCCAGGGAAGCCGCAGAAATTGACAAATCTTCCTGTAGAAAATGAATCAGTCGCGAATATGTTGATGGTGGCATTTGTAACGCACCTCCTTTGATTAAATGTATTGTCATGTAACCATTTACCATTTCTCAGTAACCCGCAGCTAAATATTTCATTGGTAAGTGGTAATTACCGGATAAACGCTGGAAAACATTTGGCTTGAACTTATCCAACAGAGGATTTTACAGATACAACTAGAAGATTCCTAGTTTAGAGCATCACTGATCTGCTCAATTCTCAGGCTGCAAAATACTCAGGTATGGTTTGGGTTAGTCCTTTTAACCATCATGTTGGCTTGAATCAGCAATTTAGTAACAGAGATTCCATAGCTAATACTCCCTTATGAGCGTACATTTACACTTACGTCAAAAGGAATATTTTTAGTATCCAGAGCGTATAAATATTATTTGGCCTGGAAAATGAAAATCCTATTCTTGTTGGTACTTTACTTTTTTATACTAAAATCCTCATTGAGGATGAGCGGTAGCTGACGGAAGCGAGTATGGTAAAATTTATAACTGTAGACTTTCTTGATCTAAAAACTCAATTTTGACTAGTTCACCCTCCTGCAAATTTAACTCCGCAGCCCGTCCCGATCGCAATTCAATGACCATATCAATTGGTACGTCTGGTCCATAAGTAGGACAAGGTTCACTAGGACAGGGGGGTGCAGAAGCCTGAATATACTTGACTACCCCATTTTGTAAAAACACCATATCCAGAGGAACTGGGACATTTTTCATCCAAAATCTCACGGGTTGGGGAGAAGAGAACAGGAATAACATACCGCGATTATCTGGTAAAGGTGGGCGATACATCAAACCTTTGGACTGCTCTTCCGGTGTTCGTGCCACTTCTAATTCAATTTTCCTCCCATTAGAGACAATTGCCTCTGCAGAAATGGAGAGCAATTGACCATTGCTTGCTTGGATTTGATTGCTAGGGGTGGGTGTAGTAGATTTTGCTGTTGTTTCCATAGAACAGCCCATCAGAAAAAGACTCAACAGCACGGGGATTAAACTTAACCAAGGCATGATATAATGACTAGATTTGTGATCTAAATTTCAATTTTACAGAATTTGAGCCAAAAAGCACACAAAATTTGGTCGGTTTTTATGTGGTGAATACAGTGATGGATCAGATTAATACTGGTACTGTGAACAGCAGTAAAAATCAATAATTATACTTACAAGCTGTTAGCACCAGGTTAACAGAGGACACAATTACGCAAGTGGGCAAAATCCTCAACCCACTAGAGTTTTTTACTCCGCCATGAAGCAGATATTAAATTGTTGCCCCTAATTTATGAGGTTATTGATCAAACTAAGAAAATTATAACCAGAGATTTTTAAAACAGGTATAGAAAATGTAGCATATGAAAGTATTGTTTCGCCGCAAGAAGAAAATTTTTTTTAGAAACTTATTCTGGAATATTGATAACTAGCGAATACCTAGAGAAAATGTCCCATATTTCCCCAAGCACAGCACACCTCAACCCTCAAATAACAATTGCAAAATCAGTCGCAGGGGTATTTCTACATAATCTGGACGATACTTGAGTTCATAATCTAGTGCCTCGATGGTCTTTTGCAAAACATAAGCAAACAGCAGCAGTTGTAGTTGTGGTTGAGTGTTTGGTAAAAAAGCGTTTTTACTAGCAGTTGCTAGATAAGAATTAGAGAAAGCAGCACTCACCCAGATATACCAAAACTGCGCCCATTGTTCCATCACAGGCAAGTTTTCCCGGCGCACCATGCCAGTTTCTATTTCATAGCGCAAAGCCTCAGTCACAGCATAATTGAAGGATACCAGCATTCCCGCCACATCTCGCAAAGGCGATCGCTTGCGGCGACGTTCACTCAAACTTCGGGCTGCTTTGCCTTCAAAATGAGTGATAATAAAGTCTTTGCCAGTGTATAGCACTTGCCCCAGATGATAGTCGCCATGATAACGAGTCCGCAAGGCGATAATTTTCTGATTTACAAGTAACTGGAAACGCGCCAGAATCTCCTGTTGGTTGTTGAGAACATCTGCTGCCAACTCTTGAGTTTGAGATGGTAAATCTTCTGTTTTTTCTCTAAGCAACCGGAAAACTCGGCCGGTAAGGTTGCGGGCATCTTGATATATTGAACGTTGGTAAAAGGAGGAAAAAGGTTCTGGGGCAAAGTCGGGGTTATCTGTATCCGTAGCCAAGGCAATATGAAGTTCAGCTGTGGACTTACCCAAAATTTCCGCATTGGGAAGGTAGGAGTTGATGGTTTGAATAGCCAGGTCAGGAATATCAGTTCTTTGTAAATCCAGTAATGAACCTGACGGAATGGGAACTTGGCTAATAGTTGCTTGTTGTGTAGTCACCACGTCAAAATAGTGGCGCAGGCTATCCAGAGTGTAGTCCCAGCCACTGCGGGTATCCAAAATCAACTCTTGTAATATGCCTACTGTCATTGGTAACGCTTGACTATTCCTAAATCTACTTAAGGGACGGTACTCTATAGCACCTGCTACTGGCAAAAAATGTTGTAAGTGTTTTTTCTCCCCCAGAAATCGGCGAATTTCTAAATCTGGGTGCATACCTTCTTCAAATTTCCGGAAGAGTTTTAAACAGAGGTGTTCACCATAAACTATATAAGTATTAGTTTGTTCTTCTTGTTTGAGGATATTTGCTTCTTGGTCTGTGTTTGGTGAGTAAACTAAGGAAAATAAATCAGTGGTGGTGGCAAATAATTCTCCTGTTGTTCCCTTGTATAAACGATGATTTGCCATGGCTTCTAACAATGCAGTGAGAAAGTTCTTATCTAGTAAGGCATCAAATAAAATTCCCACTTCTGGAGTTTGGGGGGAAGTTTCTCTCTGCACTTGCAGGCGAGAAATCACACCTTGGGGCATTTCTGTTAACAGGTGCATTGCTTGATTGCCTTCGGCATAACCGAGAAATAATAGATAAGTTTCCCGCTTTCTCTCGATATAATCTACCTGTAACCACACCATCTCGGCTATATGCTGATGGTAGGGTATGGCAACACTTTCTACAATTTGTACTGACTGCAAAGGTTGGGTTTTACCACCAAACCATTTACAGGTATAAAGGTAATCCCTTAGTGTTGATTCCAGAATACCTTTTAACTCCCGTTGGGAAATCACATTTTGCCACTGTTCATGAACAATTAATGTGGGTAACTCGGCTTGGGGTTTGGGTGGCTGAGTCAAGCTAGGTTTAAGTTTGAGGATAAACCAGTAAAATCCGTAGGGACTCAGACTGAGAAAATAAGGCGATTCTCCAATGGCGGGAAATTCTGTGTAACCAAAGATTTCCACTGGTACTAGTCCATTGAAGTTGGATAAATCTAATTCTGCTGTCTGCACATAATGAGATAAATTTGCTACTATAAGTATGTGTTCTTCACCGTAGGTGCGGCGGAAAGCAAAAACTTTGCGGTTATTGGGGTGTAAAATTTCAAAGTTGCCTTTGCCCAAGGACTGAAGCCGGTTACGAGTAGCAATTAACCGTTTCATCCAATACCAGAGAGAATTAAAATTAGCCCGTTGTGCCTCAACGTTTACTGCTTCATAGTGATATTCTGAGTCGATAACTACAGGTAAATATAACCGGTGGGGATTACTGCGACTAAAACCAGCGTTACGGTCAGAACTCCACTGCATGGGAGTACGTACACCATTGCGATCGCCTAAATAAACATTATCGCCCATGCCAATTTCATCACCATAATATAGTACAGGTGTTCCTGGCAGAGATAATAACAAACTATTGAGTAACTCAATTTGGCGACGGTCATTGCCTAATAATGGTGCTAATCGGCGACGGATACCTAAATTTAATCTCATTACTGGGTCCTGGGCATAAACCCGATACATAAAATCCCGGTCTTCATCTGTCACCATTTCTAAAGTCAATTCGTCATGATTACGCAAAAATAACGCCCACTGACAGTTATCTGGGATATGTGGAGTTTGTTGCAGAATATCCACAATAGGGAAGTTGTCTTCCATCTGTAGAGCGATAAATAAGCGCGGCATCAGGGGAAAATGAAAATTCATGTGACATTCATTCCCATCTCCAAAATATTGGGCTGCATCCTCCGGCCATTGATTGGCTTCAGCCAGAAGCATTTTGTCAGGGTATTTTCCGTCAATGTGCGATCGCAATTGTTTCAAAAAAGCATGAGTTTCTGGTAAATTTTCGCAGTTTGTCCCTTCCCGTTCATATAAATAAGGCACTGCATCCATTCTTAATCCATCTACACCCATTTCTAACCAGAAATCTAAAACATTAAATACCGCTTCCCTCACCAAAGGATTATCATAATTTAAATCTGGCTGATGGGAGTAAAAACGATGCCAGTAATAAGCCTTTGCTACTGCATCCCAAGCCCAATTAGAGGTTTCAAAATCTTGGAAAATAATCCGCGCTTCTTCATATTTTTCCGGCGTATCACTCCACACATAAAAATCGCGTTCTGGACTGCCTTTAGGGGCACGGCGTGCCCGTTGAAACCAAGGGTGTTGGTCGGAAGTATGATTAATAATTAACTCAATAATTACTCGGATACCGCGCTGATGGGCTGCTATTAATAACTTTTTAAACTCTTCTAATGTGCCATAAATCGGGTTCACACTAGTATAATCAGCAATATCATAACCATCATCTTTCAATGGTGAAGGAAAAAACGGCAGTAACCATATAGCAGTAATCCCTAAATCTTGTAGGTAATCCAGTTTTTCTATTAACCCTCGCAAGTCACCAACACCATCAGCATTACTATCAGCGAATGCGCGAATAGGTACTTCGTAAATAATGGCATTCTTAAACCATAATGGGTCATTTTTTACAATTACGTTAGGCATTGCATCTATTTAAAATTACATAATAGCCAAAATGACAAATTTATTCATCTAACATAAGTTAGATGAATCAGTTACATCCAGATTACTGCCAATGACGTATGGAACGACCTAGTACATCTACCTAGGCGACTTAGGTAAAACAGGCTATAAATCTTGGCTACCACAAATTACTATCTAGTTTGATTTGGCGTGAGACAGGTTTGATTCACAAAATCACACTGATAAATATAAGGTTCTTGCCAACTCAAAGGAATTTCTAATAAGTCTCTTGTTCCCGTCATTCCTTGCCCCATAAATAGTAATAAAGCAATGCAGTTTAATATAATGTGAATCAGCCGCCAACGATTAGACCTATCTTGATAAATATCTTGGACAATAGCAACAGCAAATATCATCAGCAATGAAGCGGCAATTCCCAGATAGTAATGTGACCAATACCACTCATTTGTTCGCCGAAATACTCCATCCTGGCAACCAAGAATTACTAACCCTGCACCGCTTAAGGTGGCAAAAACTCCCCGCCATAAACGCTGCTTTGCCCGGTAAAGCAATACTAAAGAAGCAAGAGTTACAACAAACATCAATAAAATGAATATCACTAATAAAGGTGACTGATTCCATAATTGTTTCTTAATAATATTTTTGCCAATTGAGTAAGCTATTGCTATTAAGGATAAACCCACAACTGAACTTGTTAACCAGTCGCCAAACTCTTTATGTTCTTTACCAACTACAGGCGGAATTTTGCTTTTATTTCCTGCTAAAGTTTGCAAGCGACGCTGGCGAGTTTGCCAAGCAAAATTAACAACAATCCCTATCAAGGGAAAAACAAACATAACCGCCAGCGCTGGATGTATAAGCCTGAAAAAATCTGCTGTTTCCATAAGAGGGTGTCTGAAAAGTTTTTAATGGTGATGTTAGACAATGATTGACACCCCAAAACCCTTAATAAGAAGCATATAAATTACTCAAATTTACCTGGTAAAGGGAGGGGTATCGAAAAGTTTCTGAGAAAAATAGCAGGATTTTTGAAAAATCCTACATTTATAAAACCGCATAGCCAAAAGTAGCGTTAAACTTGCGACACCATATAGCCACAGATTTAAATTCTGCTAAATTAAGATTATCAGGTAAAGCATAACGTTGAGTACCACTTGTTTTTTCTAACGCTGCAATGCTGACATAATCTTTTTCTTGAACACGATAGATGGGTGGTTTTTCAGAACGATGTAAAATCACAAATAAATCAGGTCCGTTATCCGTTTTGAAATCTTGAGCAAACTCTAGGTAACGTTTACCGTTTTCTGTAATTACACTTACTTTTCCTTGAGTTGGATGTTCCCCGTCCTGAAAACTTCCCGCCTCAGCAACAGCAACAGGATTGGCTATATTTGTTGCAGATGGCGTTTGAGTTTCTAGTTGATTTGAAGTTCCCTCTGTGGCACAGCCTAGGGTAACCATGGCAGTAATAACCGCAACTAGTAAATACTTAAGTTTCATACCTTTAATATCTTTAGACACAAATCCAAGGATAATTTATACCTTTATATTTCAGCTAAGAACTTAGTAAAAATTTACAAATTACTAGTTTAAGTATTTTTATTTAGTTTATTTAAAACCAATTAAATTTATTATACAAATATAGCCTTTTTCAATCAGCGTGAGACACAAAGGTAAATGACCGTCTTGTAGCGCGAGCATCCTGCTTACTAAAAATGTACCTCACTTGGGCAAACTTCGCCATAAACGAAAGTGTTTACTGGCTAGTTGACCTTGTAATAATTATTTAAAATACGTCACAATAAGCAAAGAAAATTGTATGTATTTTTTGAGGAGATTTATCAAGTGCATAAGCGTGGAGTTCGCGTTTCTAAATTTCTTGGGCGAAACTTTCAACTTTTTGTTGCTCAGAGAATTTATAAGTCACAAGTCCCAACGCTGATTTTTTTGGGAATTATTGTTTTTTGCAGCATTGTAGTGGTAGGCTGGTTTGCAGGTCATGAGGACATTAGTAGAATTTTCGCTCAAATCCATATTTGGCAAGCCAACCCACCAATGTGGTTAGATGTACCAATGGTGGAGAGTAAATATTTGTTGTTCCCCACTTTCGGTTTATTATTTGGTGTGTTTTTGATTATGAAAGTGTCACCTCAACCCCGCAACTGGTCACGGCGTTTGGTTGTGGTGATTTTAACTATATTAACTTTACGGTATTTTCTCTGGCGATCGCACTCTACTTTGAATCTTGCAGATCCGTTAAATGGGGTATTTAGCCTCGGCTTATTTTTAGCAGAAGTATTAGTGCTACTCAATAGCACCATGCAGTTATTATTCATCTTCAACATCAAAGAGCGTCATCAGGAAGCAGATATCAAATCTGTTGCTGTAATTGATGGCAGGTTTAATCCCTCTGTGGATATCTTAATACCAACTTATAACGAACCTGTTTTTATTTTGCGCCGCACTATTATCGGTTGTCAAGCTCTCGACTATGCTAATAAGAAAATTTATCTCTTAGATGACACTAAGCGACCAGAAATGAAATCCTTAGCTAAAGAATTAGGATGTGAATATATAACCCGACCTGATAATAGTCATGCTAAAGCTGGGAATTTGAATCATGCCATTGCCAAAACTAACGGAGAATTAATAGTAGTTTTTGATGCCGATTTTGTCCCAACTAAAAATTTTTTAACTCGTACCGTTGGCTTTTTTCAAGATGCAAAAGTTGCCCTGGTACAAACTCCCCAATACTTTTATAATGCTGACCCCATAGCCCGTAACCTGGGTTTAGAAAACATTCTCACCCATGAGTCAGAAGTATTTCATAGACAAGTTCAAACTGGCCGAGATGCTTCAGGTAGTGCAATTTGTTCTGGTACTTCTTTTGTAGTTAAAAGGAGTACTTTAGAGGAAAGTGGAGGTTTTGTCGTTGAATCTTTGAGTGAAGATTATTTTACAGGAATTCGCTTATGTGGTCAAGGACACTGCCTAATTTATTTGAATGAAAAATTAAGTGCTGGTTTAGCAGCCGAGAATATTGCAGCTTATGCGATTCAAAGATTAAGGTGGGAACAAGGTACACTGCAAGGATTATTTATTAAATCTAATCCTTTCACACTTCCTGGAATATCAATGTTTCTAAGATTAGCCTATTTTGCTGGCTTGTTATATTGGTGTAGTAATATTTCCCGCGTCTGTTTTCTACTGATGCCATTGGCATATGTATTTTTAAATGTAATTCCTCTGCAAGCCAATCTAGCAGAATTAACATATTTTTTACTACCTTACTATTTGGTCAATTTTGCAGTTTTTTCTTGGTTAAGTTATCGTTCAAATTCAGCATTATTAGCTGATATTTACGCATTAATCATCTGTTTTCCCTTAGCAATTAATTTCATAAAAGTAATGCTAAAACCTTTTGCTAAAGGATTTCAAGTTACACCCAAGGGTATACAGAAAAACCACTACACTTTTAATTTTAACTTAGCCCTACCTTTGATAATTTTGTTTATTGCTACAGCCGTTAGTTTATGGCTAATTATCACTGTGCCAGAAACTACACAACAAATCAAAGGTATAAGTTTAGCTTGGCTGTGGAGTGTTTATAATTTAGTGATGATTGGTGTTACACTGTTAGCTTTGCTAGATGCACCCAAAGCGGATATGTATGAATGGTTTGATTTGCGGCGAGTGGTGCAATTAAGAATTGGTGAACAAATGTATTGGGGTGTTACCACAATGATTTCAGAACTAGGTGTAGAAATTGCTTTAACTCAAAAGCCACATTTCCAATTACTAATAAATCAGCAAATAAATATAGAAATTGTCGAGGAAAACCTACAGCTAAGTGGAGAAATTGTTGGTACTGGATTTAGCGATGATTTTCACACATTAAGAGTGCGGTTTACATCAGTCAGTTTGAGTCAGCATCGCCGTCTTATAGAAATGTTATTCTGTCGTCCAGGACAATGGAAAAATGAGAACACACCAGGGGAGTTAAAGTCATTGTTTCTATTATTAAAAGTCTTGTTAAAACCGCCAATTTTATTTAATAAAAAAGTAGACGTAACTCCCATGTCAGTTGCCAAGTTTTAAAACGCGGTCACATTTTGCCAGGTTTTAGAAAATATAGCATTTGTTAAACACGTGAGATACAAATGTAAATAATCAAAGTATTGTAGTGCGAACATCTTGTTACCCTACGGATATCCCTCAGTAGTCTGAGAAAGTTTATAGAGATAACTGTTGAAAAACCCCCGAATATATCCGGGGGCTAGTGTATGACAACTTAAAACAAAAGCCCTTAGTACAAACCTCATCCATCAATTACGGTGATTATTACTGTAGCGAACCCTTGTACCTGCCCAAAGCAGCTTTTCTCGCAGTGTCTGATAATATGAATTGTTCTCGCGTAAAATAATAAATTTCGCCCGACAATCAGCCATTCGCACATTAACGTGATGTCCAGGCCAAATTGAGGTAGATAACACCCCATCCATCCACAATTTTGTACTTAGGTCATAGTCTCCCAAAGGCCAGATGCTGACCACAGAACCAGGAGGTAAAACTAGGGGACGACTAGATAGACTCATGGGACAAATGGGAGTGATGGTAATGGCCTCCATAGCATCGTGGATAATGGGTCCATTGGCGGAAACGGTGTAACCAGTAGAACCAGTGGGAGTGGAAATAATCAAACCATCCCCCACATATTGGTCAACTACCTCACCATCAATTTCCATTTCCAGAATAGAAGTGATCATGCGGTCAGCAGAAGCGGGTTTAACACAAAATTCATTTAAAGCCAGGAAACACTCAGTCACAGGTTGTAAATTCGTGCGATGACCCTCATAAACTGCGGCTTTTAACATCATCCGCCTCTGGATAGCATAGCGATCCTCAAATAGCCGATCCCAAATTTTCTCTGTATCTTGAAACTCATCCACTGACTCGGTTAAAAAACCCAGATGACCTCCAACATTCACGCCCAAAATGGGTATACCGGCTGGAGCTAAATGTCTAGCACTGGTTAGAACAGTGCCATCACCACCGAGTACCAAAGCTAAATCAATTGGTTGACTAGCAGAAGCCAAAAACACCGGGTAGGGGTTATCTTTCGGACCACTAGGTCCCATTAACACCTGACACTGGCGATTTTCTAGTTGTTCAGCACAGAGTTCTGCCCAGCGTTTACTCTGGGAATCTCGTGCTTTATAAGCAATGATGATCTGCTTGAGTTGCACGCAAAATTACCACTTCAGGAGATTAAACTGCTCCATATCAACAGTATCACGGTTGCGATAAATGGCCAGCACAATGGCTAAACCAACCGCTGCCTCAGCGGCAGCCACAGTAATCACAAACACGGTGAATACCTGACCCTTAATTAAAGTTGAATCCAGAAAGTTGGAAAATGCCATTAAATTCAGATTAACAGCATTGAGCAGTAACTCAATTGACATCAACACCCGCACGGCGTTACGACTGGTAATTAGGCCATAAATGCCAATACAAAATAAAGCTGCTGCTAGTAATAAAAAGTACTGAAGTTGCATGGATTCTTGTATCCCTTACCAAAAAAATGGCTTTTTACTCTTGGTTTACTCTGTGGTTTCCTTGCCTGCCGATACCAATTCTCTAGGGCGTTCTGGCAAGGTTAAAACTGTTTGTGGCAGTTCTGATGGTGTGGGTTGGTCAGGCAAATACTCGCGACGGGCCAAAATGATTGCCCCCACCATTGCTATCAGTAACAATACTGAAGCGAGTTCAAAAGGTAGTAAAAAGTCTGTGAAGAAATGTTGACCAATTACAACTATAGAACTTTCCCCACCCGCAGGACCGGGTGTTGAATATGCCCAAGGAGTCCCCAATACCATGGTACTCAACAAGGCAAATAATCCTACACTGACTACCCCTGTGAGTACTTTACGCAGTCCAGCACTGGGAAATGGTACAAAATCTTGGCGTTTGTTCACTAACATAATGGCAAATAAAATCAGCACGTTAACTGCACCAACATAAATTAGTACCTGTGCTGCTGCCACAAAGTCACCATTAAGTAACAGGTAAAACCCCGCCATGCTGATAAACACGCCCCCCAGCATAAAGGCAGAATAGACGACGTTAGAAAACAGCACTACGCCTAAAGCTGCCCCAACCATCATCACGCCTAGTATGCCTAACGAAACAAACTGTACTCCTTCGGCTAAATTCACTTTTTCCGATCCTTTTTGATTTCCAATATAACGATTACCCACCAGCAGAGCCAAGGCGAAGGAAAAATATAATTTTCCGCATCAGGGCTTTAGCTGCTGGTTGTTTCTGTTTGTTCTACCAGGTCTTCTGGACGAGAACCAGCACGAGGTGCATCAGTTGGTAGGTCGTGGGGGTCCATTACACCCTTGGGTAAATAAGCTAGTTCCCGCAGTGGTGTAACCATGGGGTCGTTTGTGACTTTATAAGGCAGACGACCTAAAGCTACGTTGTCATAGTTCAATTCATGGCGATCATAAGTAGATAGCTCATATTCTTCGGTCATGGATAGACAGTTAGTGGGGCAATATTCCACACAGTTACCACAGAAAATACAAACCCCAAAGTCAATACTGTAGTGCTTGAGCTTTTTCTTTTTACTGACTTTTTCAAATTCCCAGTCCACTACAGGCAGATTAATGGGACAAACCCTAACACAGACTTCACAAGCGATACATTTATCAAACTCAAAGTGAATCCTGCCGCGAAATCTTTCCCCAGGAATCAGTTTTTCGTAAGGATACTGTACCGTAACTGGGCGACGCTGCATATGGTCGAAAGTTACAGCTAACCCTTGACCAATGTAACGTCCGGCTTGTACTGCTTCTTTGGCGTAATCACCAACTTGTTTGAGGAACTTGAGCATTTTTAGTGTTTCTCTCTCTTTTGAATTCTGAACTTAAGGTTTTAGATGACATCTAAAACCTTAAATTGATTTATCCGCCAAAAGCGACGGGAAAGGCAAGTTTCAGGGCTGCGGTGACGAGAAGATTAACCAAAGCAATTGGTAACAAAAACTTCCATCCTAAGTCTAGCAATTGGTCAATCCGTACCCGTGGTACTGTCCAACGTATCAATATGGCGATAAATACCAGCACATAGGCTTTAATCAGGGTCATGACAATACCCAAAGAGGCAGTTGCTACCTGTAAGACCGGATTAAATTCACTGACTCCCAACCAATTAGCTATGACATTAACGGGAATGGGAAAGTCCCAGCCACCCAGGTATAGAACTGCTACTAACAGAGCAGAAAGCACTAGGTTGACATAGGAACTGAGGTAAAATAAGGCGAATTTCATGCCGGAGTATTCGGTTTGATAACCAGCAACAATTTCTTCTTCTGCTTCTGGTAAGTCAAAGGGCAGGCGTTCGCATTCTGCCAGGGCTGCTATCCAAAAAATTAGTAACCCCACTGGTTGCCGCCAAATGTTCCAGCCGAGGATACCATAACCTGATTGCTGGTTAACAATATCAATGGTGCTGAGACTGTTAGACATCATGACCACTGCCAACACGCTCAAGGATAAAGGAATTTCGTAGCTAATGGACTGGGCAGCAGCCCGCAAGCCCCCTATGAGGGAGTATTTATTATTGGATGCGTAACCAGCCATTAACAACCCAATGGGGGCAATGCTAGAAAAGGCAATCCACAAGAAGATTCCCATGCCCACGTTGGTAATCACAATATTTTGTCCAAAGGGGACAATCAAATAGGACAAAAATACTGGTAGTACTACCAAAATGGGGCCGATGGTAAATAGCCAAGGGTCTGCTTTAGCTGGTACGACATCTTCTTTGAAGATCAGCTTAATGCCATCGGCCACTGGGGCTAGTAAGCCAAAGGGTCCAATAAATTCTGGGCCGATGCGCTGCTGTGCTGATGCGGAAATCTTCCGTTCTAGCCAAACACAGACTAGTACCCCCACTGTTGCGCCAATGAGCATTAGTATCATTGGCAAGGGCATCCAAATGGCTTTGGCTACCCCTGCTGGTATCCCTAAATCCATGACGGATTTAATAAACGTTCCTTGGAGGTCAATTCCTGAATTCATGTTTACGCTGTTTAACTCCAGTGAAGTATGAAGTGTGAAGTTATGAAGTATAAAATTTCAGCCTTCATCCTTCATCCTTTTGTGCTTTGATGAAGATGCTTGATTGATTACTAGTTCCCATGCCTAGTATATCCTTCTATCGCTGGAGTGGCGTAGCCATTGGTGATTAGCCCCGGCTATACAAGGATTTGTGCCAGACATAAACCGGTGAATCAACTGTTATCTCCCGACCCCATGACAAAGCAATGGCAAGCTTCCGTTCACCTACTGGCAACGGTTATCTACTTTGAGCGGTGGTGGTGGGTTTGAGTGACAATCAAACCGCTAGTTAACGTTGATCAATGGGGATATAAGTAACTTCATGCTTGCCGTTATAAATCTGGGTTGGTCGGAAGATGCGGTTTTCTGCCAGTTGTTCCTTCCAGTGAGCTAACCAACCTGCGACACGGGCGATGGCAAATATTGGTGTAAACAAGTCTGTAGGAATCCCCATTTTTCTGTAGACCAAACCAGAATAAAAGTCTACATTGGGATAAATGCCTTTACCAGCCAGTTTTTCTGCTACCACTTTTTCCATTTCTACGGCAATGTCATAGTACTTATCATGCCCAAACTTGGCAAATAATTTTTCTGCCAGGTTTTGTAGGACTGTGGCTCGTGGATCTTTCACTTTATAGACACGATGCCCAAAGCCCATGATCTTGGCTTTGCGTTCCAGTAGTTCTTCTACATAGGGGCGCACATTTTCAACTGTGCCAATTTGTTCCAACATCTGAATCACTTCTTCGTTAGCTCCGCCGTGCAGTGGCCCTCCTAAGGTTCCTACGGCACTAGCAACTACAGCATAAGGGTCAGTTAAGGTTGAAGCTGTTACCCTAGCACTGAAGGTCGAGGCGTTCATTGTATGCTCGACGTGAAGAATTAAGCAGATGTCAAAAATTTTTGCTGCTAAAGGATCTGGTTCTTTCTCGTTGAGCATATAGAGAAAGTTGGCGGCATAATCTAAGTCATCCCTAGGCTTTACGGGGTCATTACCTTTTCGCATTAACTGAAATGCCGCTACCATTGTGGGAATGGTTGCTAACAAGCGCACTACAGCATCCCGAATGTAGACTGGGTTGTGTAGATCCCGGCGGGAATAAAACAGGCCTAAAGCAGCAGCAGAGGCTTGTAGAGCATCCATGGGGTGACCGCTTTCGGGAAAGCATTTCATCATGTCCCGAATCCGATATTTTATCCGCCTATGGTAGCGAATCTCATTCTCAAACCCTTGCAATTGTTCTTTAGTTGGCAGTTCACCCCAGATTAAGAGATAAGCAGTTTCCAGAAAGGAACTTTTTTCTGCTAGTTCCTCAACCCGGATGCCACGATATTCTAGAATCCCTTTTTGCCCATCAACATGACTAATACTCGATTGGGCTGCGGGAATGCCTTCTAAACCAGGCTTGTATTCGCACACCATCATGGCAACACCATTTGCTTTTTGAAATATCTGATGACGCTAACTTACCAGAAATTATTGTCGCGATAACAGTGGCCGACATGACAATATTTCTTTTTTAATGTTGAAAAGCTGTTACAGCAGGTACTTGGGGGGGGTCAACCAAAACATTTGACTGCGACCCACAGGTGAACCTCTTTCTGGTAGTTTTATTCCAATCATACCTGTTTTTTTCAAGACTAAACTGTTTTTGACTTCACCCCACAGCAGGATTTCTGCCCAGTTGCTCAGACAAGGTTCATGTCCTACTAGGGCAATTTGGGTTTTTTGGGGATAATTTTTAGCTGCTAACCATTCTTCTAGCCAACGGTGGATATGACCAGTAGGGGTAAGATGGTCAGATTCTTCCCATTTGCTACTAAGTTTATTTGCTACCAGAATTTCAGCTGTTTGTCTCGCCCTGACTAAGGGACTGGTGAGGATTATATCAAACTCCAAACCCAGTTTTTTAATTTTCTCGGCAACTTTCTCGGCTTTTTGCCGCCCTTCTTTTGTGAGCGATCGCTGTTCATCTTTGATGTCTGGTTGCTTTTCTTCAGCGATACCGTGACGAATTAAGTATAATTCCATAGGTTTTCTGTAATATCAGTCCCTTTTTTATTTAAAAATTTACAGCTAAAAAGCTTATTTCTTAGCTTTCAGCTGAATTTATGGGTAGGGGTCTTGCAATGTTATGTTTTTGCTTCCCTAACGGACATTTTTCTGGCGGCAAATACTGGGCTTATTCAGACTGAATTGGGTTGTCCTTGGGATTAACTAACTTGAGTAGCTTTTGCTTGATTTGAGAATCATATACTTCCCATTTCATTTTTGCATAGGCGGAATTTTCGTTACTACCGGATAAGAAACCCATGGGAATTTCAAAACCGCCTGCTCCTGTACGTCCACCACCAAAAAATCGCCCGGTGCTGTCTTGCCCAAAGGCTTCTTTAATAAACTCATCGGGGTCAAGGGTGAGTTTAGCAGTTCTCAGGGAACCAATCACCACTTCTAACTCCTCTTCGTCGTGAACAATGCCGTAAACTACTGCGGTGTGTACGTTTTCCTCTGTCACCAGAAAATCAGCTGCTTGGGGAATAGCATCCCGATCTTCGTAGCGAAGATAACCAACGCCAGCAATGGAAAAGTTATTCTGTACGATGCGGTTTTTTAGCGATCGCTCGATCACGTCCATCACTCGCTTAGAACGATTTGCCTGTAAAATGGCGTTGAGCAGTTGAGCATCATAAAATCGGCTCAGATAAGCTGCGGCCATAAAATCTTCTTCTTGGGCTTGCATCAGCCGATTGGTATCTGATCGCAAGCCGTGCATCAAAGCAGTGGCACATTTGACGTGTTGAGCGATGCCGCTATCTAAGGTTAGTAAACCTGATTGCAGATACTGAGTAAAAATTGTTGATGTTGCTCGTACATGAGGACGAACATCAATAAATTCTGATTTGTATTCGCCTTGTAAGCTGTGATGGTCAATGACTGCAATTAACGGAATTCCCGCTTGTTGCACTGCTGTGAGTAGTTGACTTGTAGTTCCTTGGTTATCAATTAAAATGCAGCCTTGATAAGATGACAAGTCTTTGCTTTTCAGGATTTGGGATGTCCAGCGCTGGGCTGGTAATCCAGTCAGTTTAACTAGGGCAATATTTTCTTGATGACTCAGGGTACCAGCATAAATAATTTCGCATTTTATATCATATTGCTCAACTATTAACTGGTAAGCCCAAGCACAAGAAAGGGCATCAGGGTCAGGGAAATCTTGTAGAATTACTAAGTGACGCTCGTTTCGGTGTGCTAAAAGCGTCTTTTGCAGTTCCTCAGACTTTTGAAAAGCTAAGGCATTTCCTCTTTGACCTAAATATTTTCTATTTTTTCCTTCGCCATGGGATGATGGTAAGGATGGACTGGTCAGTGAAATTTCAACATCAGCATCCTCTCGACTAGGTTCTGTGGTTAATAAAAAACCATTTGATTGCTTTGAGGCAGAATTCAATTGTATAGGGGACATCTTGATAAGAGCGAGCCTCCATTGATTTGTTAAGAACTACTACAACCAACACTCTACTGTTTTAGATACACATTCTGATCTTCGCAAAAATCTAGGATTGTTGGCATACTGATCTGGCTCTATTTTTTGTAACTTAAATTTGCCAGCAATTTGCTAAAATTTACCAAATTACACCAATAAACCTGAATATAAGTAATAATAGCTGTAAATAAGACTTTAAAATCAACTTGCTCCCCATTTTCAACGGTGGAGACAGTAAAGTATATTCCTGATTTTATTTACAAGTTTTGTGCTATGATGTTTACTTTGTGCGTCGTCTCGATATATATTGTTATTTAATATGATTGATTGATGTCCATGGGAGCAGATGCGACAAAAAGTAGTCCCTGCTCTGTAAGGGACTGGTTGCCTTGGACTAAACCAACCTAGACCATCTGTGAAAACCTCTGGCTGATGCAGGGCTATTTACACAGGACAATCTAACACCTACAACAGGTGACAATTCTTTGAGGTTTTGAAAATTTGGGACTAAAGTCGCTATCGACTTATCCCCATGTCTGAAGCCAGGGTCTTGGGTCTCGTTTTATGGTCAGAGACCAATTACATATTTTTGCCACTCGTTGTGTAGTCCACTCTTGAGATGTTTACTCACCTCGAAATAAAGACTACTGTAAGGCCGCCTGGGAGGATGACGTAAAGGCATATGAGCCTCGTATGGTGTGCGGTTACCTTTTTTCACATTGCAACGGACGCAAGCTGTAACAATGTTTTCCCAGGTATCGCCACCGCCGCGCGATCGCGGTATTACGTGGTCTAATGTCAATTCATCCCCGGTGTAGCCGCAGTATTGACAAGAGTGACTGTCACGGTGCAGGATATTTCGGCGAGTGAGAGGAATTTCCTTGTACGGGACACGTACATAGTGACGCAAACGAATTACAGTCGGCAAGGGAAAATCTGATGATAAGAATCTCCCGTTGTGTTCAATGCGTTCTGCTTTGCCTTTCAGCAACAGAATCACAGCGCGACGCCAGCTCGTGATGTTGAGCGGTTCGTAAGAGGCATTAAGGACTAAGACCTTCCCCATTGGTTAGCGCTCGAGGTATTAGTTTTACATATATTAACACAAAAATATTCTTCTTGGAAGATGAGAAGAAATGATACTTCCCAAATAATTTAAAAATCAATATGAGTTACGGGAGATGATTCCTGGAAAATCCTCACAGTAGCAAGAGTTAAGCTAACTTTCCAAACGACAAAAGTAAATAGGCTCAAAGTGGCTATAGCCCCTCGGTGGTAAACAGAATTTTTAACCCTATAACCCAGAATAATGCCTAATACTGCCAAATTGGCAGTATTAGCCAAACTAATTTAAAGATCAGCAACTCTCGCACATCAGTATCTTGTGTTAATTCCATGTTCAAAGGTAAACTTCCTGATTATCTCTGATGTTGCTTATCCAAAGTGAATGCCCAAGAGTGGTGTGAGAGGAGTAGAAAAAATGTTAAATCGCCAACAAAACCCTAGTTTTACCGATGAACAGGAGTGTAATACTTACGCTTGGTTATCCCAACGGGCTTGGGTGGAAATTGATTTAGGGGCTTTATCTCACAATGTCGGGCAGTTGGTGCAGTTTTTGTCCCCAGGTACTCAGTTAATGGCAGTGGTAAAAGCCGATGCCTATGGACATGGATCTGTCACAGTTGCTCAAACAGCACTACAATCAGGAGCTAGTTGGTTGGGAGTGGCTACGGTTCCAGAGGGTATTCAATTAAGGGAAGCTGGAATCAAAGCTCCAATTTTGATTTTAGGTGCAACTAACACACCAGAACAAATTCAGGCGATCGCTCACTGGAATTTACAGGCGACTTTGTGCAGTCCGAAACAAGCCTTGATTTTTTCCAATACTTTAGAAACCATTAATTATACTTCACCTCTACCTGTACACATTAAATTAGACACGGGAATGTCCAGGTTAGGAACTAACTGGCAAGAAGCTGTTGAATTTGTCCAGTTAATTCAAAACTTACCTCACCTTGATATTGCCAGTATTTATTCCCATCTAGCAACAGCAGATCATCCCGACACCACAGTCATGCAAGAACAGCAGAGACGATTTGACCAGGCCATCGCCCAAGTCAAAGCAATGGGGATCAATCCACGTTGCTTGCATTTGGCTAACTCAGCAGCGACTCTCACCAATCCTGCTTTACATTACGACATTGTGCGGGTGGGTTTAGCTATCTACGGACTGTATCCTGCGCCTCATTTACAAAATGTAATTAACCTCAAGCCTGTGTTACAGCTAAGAGCGCGAATTACTCACGTTAAAACAATAGCGGCAGGTACTGGGGTTAGTTACGGTCACAAATTTATCGCCCCCCACGAACTCCGCCTGGCAGTGGTGGGCATCGGTTACGCTGATGGAGTTTCCCGTGGTCTTTCCCAAAAAATCCAAGTGTTAATTCGCGGACAACGCGTGCCGCAAATTGGCACAATTACTATGGATCAATTAATGCTGGATGTCAGTGCTATTCCGGATTTACAAGAAGGGGAAGTAGTCACCCTCCTCGGCACACAAGGAACACAAACCATCTCACCAGAGGATTGGGCGGGAACATTAAACACTATTTCTTGGGAAATTCTCTGCGGGTTTAAGCATCGTTTACCTCGTGTAGCCGTGATGTAGGGGAAGGGGACATGGGGAAAATTATTTTCCCATGTCTATTGCCATAAAATATTTTGTATGCTATTGTAAGTTATTAATGCGGATGTGGCGGAATTGGCAGACGCGCTAGATTTAGGTTCTAGTTCCGACAGGAGTGAAGGTTCAAGTCCTTTCATCCGCACTTGTAAAAATGTGATGGCTAATCCGGTAAATATATTTAACGGTATTAGTATAAGTGAGTAAGTTAAAGTTAAATTAATAATTGATGAGGTTTAATCGTGGTCGAAACTTGGTTTTGATCCGATTTGACCATAGATACCGTTGTGTAAATTTTGTATTTGCTAATACACACAGCTATTAATTAAAATGAATTGGGAACAGTGGCGCGGCTACTGTACAAATTGAGGTGAAGAAATAAAAGCAACATGAGTACCACTCCTCTAAGTGGTTACTGGTTACCCCAGAAACTACATCCCTTGTCCCTACTGGTGCAACTAAGTAGCCGCCATGCTACTGGCTGCTTACGTGTATTTACAAAAACAGCTTCTTGGTCTATTAATATAGAGGATGGTAGACTGACTTACGCCTCTTGTTCTCATAGACTCTTTGACCGTCTTGATCATCATTTACAGCGATTGAGTCAAGAAGTCCCTACGCTTAACAGCGCCACTCGTGTGCAAATGCGACTGATGTTTGAAGCAAAGGATGAACATCAGTCGATGCCATATGCAGATTACCAAGGTATTTGCTGGTTAGTTAATGAGAAACATATCACCTCTAGTCAAGCAGAAACCTTGATATGTGAATTAGCGAAAGAAGTTTTACAAACTTTTCTACCCTTAAAAGAGGGAAACTATGAGTTTTCTGCTGAGAGTTCCTGGGAGGAGTTACCCAAGTTTTGTTATTTAGACTTGCGGTCACTGGCTGAATATTGTCAAAAGCAGTTACGAAGTCGGCAAAATACCCAGTCAGGTCAAAAATTTACTCCAGCCGTCAATAAAAATCAACAAAATTATCAGCCCAGCGTTCAAAAAAATCTATATACCATTGCTTGTATTGATGATAGTCAGACTGTCTTAGATGCTATCAAACTTTTTTTGGATGGTAATACATTTTCAGTGGTGACCATCAATGATCCTGTTAAGGCTTTAATGCAAATTATGCGTAGTAAACCAGACCTGGTTTTGCTGGATGTGGAAATGCCTAATTTAGATGGCTATGAATTGTGTTCTCTCTTAAGGAGGCATTCAGATTTTAAAAAAACTCCCATTATTATGGTGACTGGTAGAACGGGATTTATCGACAGAGCAAAAGCAAAAATGGTGAGATCATCCGGGTACCTGACCAAACCTTTTACACAACCTGAGTTGTTGAAGATGGTGTTTAAATACCTTGATTAATTTAGTCTTGTCTGGTATAAAGTTTTTTTGAGGAGTTGGAACGATGAGTGTTATCTTGGTTGGCAAAATTTTGATTGTAGAAGATTCACCCAGCGAATTAGAACTGATGAGCTATTACCTCAAAGATAGTGGTTGCGATGTCATTAAAGCTAGCAGTGCAAAAGAAGCTTTAGAAAAAGTTGTATCAGAACAGCCAGATGCAATTGTTACCGATGTGGTCATGCCGGGAATGAGTGGATTTGAGTTGTGCCGTTCACTGAAAAAAAATCCCACAACTCAAAAATTACCAATAGTTATCTGCAGTTCCAAAAATCAAGAAATTGATAAGTTCTGGGCAATGAAACAAGGTGCAGATGTTTACCTAACTAAGCCATATACAAGGGAACAGCTGTTGGGTGCTATTAAATCAGTGGTGCTTTAAAGTAATATACCAATGAAGAATTATAAGATTTTGGTTGATAAACAAGCAAGTAAAAATAACTGGGAAAACAGCTATCTCAAGTTTGAACTAAATCAACAAACTCCTGCTATTATGCCCATAAATTACACCCAGGAAGCGGTAAGTTTAGCAGTTGAGTCGGTAACTTCGATGCCCAATATGCCGCCTTGTATACTAGGGTTAATGAATTGGCGGAGTCATATAATTTGGGCGGTTGATCTACCAAGAATGCTTAATTTAGAATCTTTAGACGGCAGATTAAGGCAATATAATATCATTGTGATTGAGGTAGAATCACTGATGTTAGGGTTGGTTGTTCACGAGATTAAAGGTATAACTAAATTTATGTCTGATGATATTCGGTCTCCATGGGGACAAGTAGCATCTAGTTTAGTACCTTATTTAAGTGGGTGTGTTGTCAAGGAGGAAGAAATATTGCTGGTTTTAGATGCAAAGTGTCTGGCGTTTTCCCCTGTTCTTCGCAATAATTAGATGCTAGGAAAAATCAAATAAAATTAAATATGTTTAATGGTGATAAAAAGGCTAAATCTGGTCAGAGTAAAAAGGAAACATCTTTTATTTTACGTGGAAAAGTTACTAAAATTAAGGTAGAGTTACTAGGTAATAATCAGAAGCAAACAGCTAACAATTATCATGGTGATTATGTGGTGGGATATATTCAACGGTTAAGTTTAAGTAAAAAAATGGCAATATTAGCGATCGCCATCACGATTTTACCAACCCTAGCTATGGGGGCGATCGCCTACGGTTTAGCTCATAAATCAATGACTAAACAAATTAATCAATCTCATCAAGCAACTGCTACCAAATTAACAGAACAAATTAACCGCTTGATATTGGGGGGATATAAAGATGTTCAAATCATCTCCCAATCACCATTTTTTACCAATACCTTAGTTAAGACGAATACAACTATTGCCGATCAGCGGTCATTTTTAGATAATTTTGTCAAGACTCACAAAGCTTATGACAGCATTGCCATTTTTGATAATGGACAGAAATTGATTGTCAAATCCACAGGCACACCTGTAAATAACCATAGTAAAATAGCTGCACTAATTAAAGAAACTCGACAAAAAGATACTCCTGTCATTAGTCAGCCAGAAAAAGCAGCAATTAATATCACAGCACCTGTTAAAGATGCAGTGACAGGTCAAACCATAGCTGTGGTCATAGCTACTATGCCTTTAAAGTACTTGACAGAGGCGACTAAGAACTATAGCAGTAGTGGCAGTCAATATTATTTGCTTGATAGTTCCGGCCAAGTTTTCCTGAGTTCAGAAACAGAATTGTTAGATGGAGGATATCCGGATTTAGGTAAATTAATACCAGCAAAGCAATTTGATGCTTTCACCAAAATTGAGAAAATTAATCATAATCTACGCCTGATTAGCTATGTTCCATCTGGGAAAATACAAGGCTTACCTGATCTCAACTGGCAATTAGTTTTAACTACGGACACAGCAATTGCGTTTACACCTGAAAAACAACTCTGGCAAACAATAACCATAGTGACTGTAATATTAGCATTGGTTGCAGCTGCGATGGCAGTTTGGTTAGCCAAGGCTATTACACAACCAATTTTAAATGTGGGGTTGGCTTTATCAAAGCTTGCTGAGGGTGAACTTGATACCCGTTGGCACACTTCCAGACAAGATGAGTTTAAAGTTATAAGTAATAAATTTAATCAAATAGCCGCCCAATTACAGGTTTTAACTGAACAGCAAGCACTCAAGAATATTGGAGAAAAAGACTCTGACGAAACATTGCAAAAGCAACTTACAGAACTACTCAATCAAGTAGAAATGGCTGCCAATGGTGACTTGACCGTGCGTGCTGACGTGACATCTGGGGTAATTGGTACGGTAGCCGACTTTTTTAATTCCATAGTAGAAAGCCTTAGAGATATTGTCATCCAAGTTAAAGAAACTGCTACCGAAGTGAACACAGCAATTGGTGATAATGAATCAGCAATTAGTCAATTAGCAGAAGATGCAGTCACCCAAGCTGCTGAAATCAACCGTACCCTAGATGCTGTTGACCAAATGACTAATTTTATCAAAAGCATAGCAGAAAACGCCCAAGAAGCTGCAATCATTGCCAATAATGCAGCCCACACTGCCACCAAGACGGGAGAAGCTATGGATTTGACAGTGCAAAATATTCTTTGTTTGCGGGAAACCGTTGGTGATACAGCTAAGAAAGTCAAACGCCTAGGAGAATCTTCTCAACAAATTTCTCGTGTAGTGTCCTTAATTAACCAAATCGCCACCCAAACTAACTTACTGGCCATCAACGCCAGTATTGAAGCGGCCCGGGCCGGTGAAGAAGGACAAGGTTTTGCTGTAGTTGCGGAAGAAGTGGGTGAATTAGCGATCCGTAGTGCTTCTGCTACTCAAGAAATTGAGCAAATTGTCGCCAATATTCAACGAGAAACCAATACAGTGGTTCTGGCTATGGAAGTAGGTAATTCCCAAGTTATGGAAGGTACTCAGATTGTCGAAGAAGCGAAGCAAAGCTTGGGTCAAATTTTGGAGGTGTCCCGAAAAATAGATTTTTTACTACAGTCTATTTCCACTGCAACTGCATCTCAGTTACAAACATCCCAAGCTGTGAGTGAATTGATGCAAGATATCGCCGCTATTGCACAACGTACCAGCGAATCTTCTCATGTAGTTTCTAAATCTCTCCATCAAACTGTGGAGATTTCCCAGGAGTTACAAAAAACCATCACAACTTTTAAGGTCAGTTAAGACTCAATCATAAAAACTATGTGGAAAAACAAAGAATTGGAAATCCAGATGCAATTTCTGGAGGAAGCAAGAGACTATTTGAATATCCTAGAAACAGTCTTGCTACAAATCGACAGCAGTAACCGCATTGATATAGATAGAATTAACGCTGCACTGCGGGCGGCTCATTCTATCAAAGGCGGGGCTGGTATGATGGGATTTGCCACTCTCAGTGATTTAGCCCACCGTCTCGAAGACTGTTTGAAAGTGTTAAAAACCCTGAGAAATTCAGGAAATATTGACACAGAATTACCAAGTTTACTACTTTCAGGAATTGACTGCTTGCGGCAGATAGTAGAGTTACTATCACAAAGCAATGAGATAGAAGAAGAGTGGTTAAATAGCTTTTGTTATCCAGTATTTGACCAACTACGCCGACGCTTGGGTGAACCCACCCCTGAAGATGCTACCACCATGTTATCGCCAGAAGAGGGGCAAGATATTATCCCCTTGCTGTTTGAAACTGAAGTGGAAGGATGTTTGCAGCGTCTAGAGTCTGTATTGACAGATAGTCCCCAGCCGGGTTTACAAGCACAGGTAGCCACTATGGCGGATGAATTGGGCGGTTTGGGAGAAATGCTGCAATTGCCGGCTTTTACCAGTCTTTGTCAGTCCATAGGGTATCACATAGCCACGGTTACCAGCGATCGCCTTCCGGAAATTGCCCAGTTAGCATTACAATCATGGCGGCGATCGCAGGCTCTGATATTAACAAATCAACGGGACAGTTTACCCACACAACTTGAGCTAAATACAGTCATTAATGATACAGCAAATCAACAATTGATTGAGGAGGAAAGTACAGTAGTTTATCCAGAAATTACCACCACCAATGAACGGGAAAATTATGACAATACTGTGCGCGTTCCCAGTAAAAAACTGGAGGAAATTAACGACTTATTCGGGGAACTGACTATCCAGCGCAATGGGCTAAATTCTCAACTGGAAAAATTACGTAAACTAGCGCGTAACCTTAATGAGAGGGTGCAAAGACTTGACCGAGAAAACCACGAATTACGTACGGTATTTGCTAAATTTAGCAAAATGGCCAACGTACAATTTATAGGAGATAATCATCAAGATAATACAGGAGAAGTTGATCACAAAATTAACCTGCGATCGCAGGAAGTTATGGAAACTATAGTCCAAGTGCAAGAAGTGGCGACAGATATTCAATTAAGTATAGACGATACAGACCAAATAGGGCGTAAACTAAATAAGATATCTAAACAACTACAAACAAAACTTACTCACATTCGCATGCGTCCATTATCTGATATATTGGATCGCTTTCCTCGGGCTTTGCGGGACTTAAATCTGGCGTATGGAAAAAATGTTCATTTGCAAGTTTCCGGGGAAAATACATTAATTGAACGCAGTGTTTTAGCAGCTTTAAATGAGTCTCTCATGCACTTATTAAGAAATGCCTTCGATCATGGTATTGAAGACCCTACTACTCGCAGTCAACTAGGTAAACCAGAACAAGGGTTAGTTGAAATTACAGCTTCTCAACGCGACAATCACACTATCATTACTATGCGTGATGATGGTAGGGGTATTTCTTCACAAAAAATTCGCTCTCGTGCCTTAGCTATGGGTTTAGATGCTACTTTAGTTAATAATGCCAGCGATGAAGACCTATTATCACTAATTTTTGAACCAGGCTTTACTACCTCCGAGCAAATAACCGCTTTATCTGGTCGCGGTGTGGGTATGGATGTAGTGCGTAGTAACCTAAAATCAATTCGGGGAGATGTTGCAGTTAACAGTGAGTTAGGGGTTGGTACTACCTTTACTTTATCACTACCGTTTACACTCTCCGTAGGGCGAGTTCTGTTAGTAGAAAGCAATAAAATGTTATTGGCATTTCCTACAGAAGTAATTGAGGAAATATTTTTACTATCCAAGGAGCAAATATCCTCAATAGCAGATAGAGAAGTGATTAATTGGCAAAATACCACTATACCATTAATTCCTCTCGGTCGTTACTTTCAGTTTAATTGCCCGCGCTACGACAACTCAGAACTAGAAACTCCCCCTGTCATAAATGTTAGCAGTGTTTTAATAGTTAAAGGCAATAATCAATTAGTCGCCATCCAACTAGACCGTTGCTGGGGTGAACAAGAAGTAGCTATCCGCCCAGTGGAGGGTAATATACCTCTACCCCCAGGTTTTAGTAACTGCACAATTCTAGGTGACGGTCGGGTTTTAGCATTAGTTAACACCAACGACTTATTATATTGGATTGCTACCAATCAAAGCACTCCCAAACATCAGCAATTACCATCAGTTCGTTTAAAAACCCCCTTTCTGTTGTTTGATAACACAAAACTCTCACCCACGCCGAATCATCATAAAAGCACAATTTTAATCGTTGATGATTCAATTAATGTGCGCCGCTTCTTGGCCTTGACCTTGGAAAAAGGAGGGTATCAAGTAGAACAAGCCAAAGATGGTCAAGATGCCTTAGAAAAACTAGAAAGTGGATTAAAAGTTGCAGCTGTGATTTGTGATATTGAAATGCCTCGCCTTGATGGTTATGGCTTCTTGGGTCGCATCAACTCCAGCTTGGATCTGAAGCATATCCCAGTTGTGATGCTCACTTCTCGTAGTGGTAATAAACATCGACAATTAGCAATGCAGTTAGGAGCGCGGGCATATTTTTCTAAACCCTACAACGAGCAGGAATTATTGCAAGCTGTGGGGGAAATTATTAGTAACCTTACGAAAACAGCAACATCTGATTAAAAATTTAAATAATTAGGACTTACCCAACTGGAAATTTACTAGTATTATTTAGCATAAATCATGTAACTAGATTTATATTTGATGTCTGACTTACCCAAGTTTGGGTAAGTCACGGTGTTTTTACTCATTGTGAGTAAAAACTAAGCCTCTATTTTTACACCTTTCCAAAAAGCGACATAGCCTTCTATATTTTTAGCTTTTTCCTTAGCACTGGGATAGTACCATGCAGCATCTTGGTTGGTTTGTCCATTAACGTTGATGGTATAGTAACTAGCAACACCTTTCCAAGGGCAAGTAGTGTGGGTGTTACTTTCTTGGAAGTATTCCTGTTTGATAGTATCAGATGGGAAATAATGGTTCCCTTCTACCACAACTGTGTTGTCGCTTTCGGCTAACACAGTGTCATTCCAAATAGCTTTGGGCATAACTGACGGGAGCAAATACACTTTACACTTAACATTTTGACACTCAACCGGCTCAAACAACAGTAATTCTCAAAAATTGCAGCCACAAGAAAAAATTACCAACTACCAATTACAAAACTCTCTACAATTGCTATATAAAGTGTTTCTCGAACTATGACGAATCAAGCTCCTATCCCTGTTATTGTTAACGGTGCTGCTGGCAAAATGGGCCGCGAAGTGATTAAAGCCGTAACCCAAGCACGAGACTTAAAATTAGTGGGTGCAATTGACATCAGCCCAGAATATCAAGATCAAGATGCTGGAGAATTGGCGGGTTTAAGCGAACCCTTAGAAGTGCCGATTACTAACCAATTAGAAGCCCTGCTGGGTTATGTCGCTGGTGATAGACAGTCTCCTCCAGGGGTAATGGTAGACTTTACCCACCCGGATGGAGTTTATGACAATATTCGTAGTGCGATCGCTTATGGTATTCGTCCAGTGGTAGGTACTACAGGCTTAAGTCCAGAACAAATCAATGACTTAGCAGATTTTGCCGAAAAAGCCAGTACGGGTTGTCTCATTATTCCCAACTTCTCCATTGGCATGGTACTGTTACAACAGGCCGCAGTCACGGCTTCCCAATATTTCGACTATGTAGAAATTATTGAACTCCATCACAACCAAAAAGCTGATGCTCCCAGTGGTACTGCTATTCAAACCGCACAATTACTAGGAGAAATGGGTAAAGCTTTTAATAGTCCCATTGTTAAAGAGACAGAAAAATTACCAGGTGCTAGGGGGAGTTTAGCAGAAGAAGGTATTAGAATTCATAGTGTGCGTCTGCCGGGACTGATAGCCCATCAAGAGGTGATTTTTGGCGCACCGGGTCAAATTTATACATTAAGACATGATACAAGCGATCGCTCCTGTTATATGCCAGGAGTGCTGCTGGCAATTCGCCAAGTCTCTCAGCTAAAGTCGTTAGTGTACGGATTAGACAAAATACTTTAAATAACAAACTCACCACTTATGTTAGTCCCTCTAACTCGAAAAAAATTTGAGCAACTCATTCCTCTGATTGCCACTGGCTCACAATACCAGTACTACGCGGGGAAATTTGCCAATTTTTTGCAGCGACTCTTAATTTCTGTAATTGCCATAGCTGTAATTCTTTTGGGGGAGGTCCTGCTCAAGTTAGAATTTGGCCCCATTACATTTTTCATTGGGGTAATGGGTGCCTTTTTTTGGCTGTGGTATCCCGTATTTCAGGCAAGTATACGTAACGCCAAATGCCGCCGTTATAAATACAGTGGCTTTTTTCGGGGTCGAATTTTAGATTGGTGGATCACAGACAAATTGGTCGGCAAACAAGAAACAGTTAACAGCAAAGGTGAGTTAGTCATTGTTGAAAATCGAGAAAACCGGATTAATTTAGAGATTGGTGACAGTACAGGATTTGCCCTGGAGTTACAAGCACCACTACGTAATGCTCACAAAGTTATTGCTCGCGGTCAAGTTGCAGAAATGATTGTCATGTCCAACCGTCCTGATTTGAGCATTATTGAAGAGTTCAGTGATGTATACATCCCCAGCCATGACTTGTGGGTGAATGACTATCCTTATCTAAGAAGGGACTTCTTTAATGAAGTTAGTCGCCGTTTGCGTAGAAAGCAACCAGAAAAACCAACCCGTCGCCGCCGAAGAATAGAAGAGGACTAAAAAAAATTAAATCTTTAACTTTGAATCCTCTCCTGTCCATAAGCTTGCCAAGCTAAATCAACCAGTCCATCAACAATGGCAGATGCTACAACCGCATTACCTTTGCGACTGTTAATTGTGATGTGAGGGACTAGAGAGTCGTGCAAGCGCTCTTTAGTTGTATCCCCATTCACAAATCCCACTGGAGTAGCAATTATCAAAGCCGGCTGAATTTCTTCACAGGTAATTAGGTCTACTAATGTGGTCAAGGCTGTTTGCGCTTGACCCACGACAAAGATTCCCTCTGGGTAACGCTTGGCTAAAGTTTCAATTCCCCAGGCTGCACGAGTTTTTTCTTTTTGCGGACGTGTTAAAGCTTCCAAGCTGCAATAAACCGGATTAGCAAAAGTGTTTTGAATATTCTGAGCAATTCCTACCTGTACCATAGGCACATCTACCACAATTGTGGTGCGTGCCGCTAAAGCTGCTGCACCAGCTTGCAACGCACGCTCAGAAAAGTGAATCAGAGATTTATATTCAAAGTCAGCCGTGGCATATGTCACCCGGCGGACAATTTCATACTCTGCCGGTGAAAAAACATGATCACCTATTTCACTATCAATGATTGCTAAACTTTGAGCATCGGTTATGTGCCATTCCATTGCTATTCATGTCCGAGATACCATCTCTCAGCTTATCAGCTTTAGAGAAACCTGGGTGCTGAGGATTTTGATTTTTACTCAGCACCTTAAAAAAAATTAATTCAGGACTCAGCATTAGAAGAGGGACGAGTGAAAAGAGGGGACAGATAGGCAACTAATGCGCCTATGAGAAAACCCGAAATATTGCGAACTAAAGGCAACCAATCATTAGTGCGCGTTACCACTGGTCCAATACCAAAGGCAATAAACAAAATTCCCCACAAAGGTGAAAAAATTAAAGCCCATTGCCAAGCAATAACCTGTCCTCCTTTTTGGGGGTGGGCTGCAAATCCACAAACTATTCCCCCCACCACTGAGGTAATCAGTGTTAATATCCATTGTTCTTGAGGTAGTCCAGGAACCACGGAGCAACCACCCTGAAGCAAACAGCCTTGAACTGAATTTAAAGCCTGCAAAATGGCTTGATCTTCCCCTTGTTCTCTCACAAAATACAAATTGCCGAACCGAGTTTGCAATTCTATCCAAAAAGTCCGGGGTAGAAGTTCATAAACCGCATCCCCGACACTAAAACTGAGAATGTTACCCCCACGAGCATCGGCAACTAGCAAAATACTTTTATCATCTAAATGCCAATAATCAATCACTGCGCGCCCTGGGGTGCGGTCATACTGGGTTAATACTCGCAGTTTCCAACCAGTATCACTTTCAAATTTTTCTAATTCTGTGACTAATTCCGCTTCTTGAACATCTGTGAGAGATTTGGCTAAATCTATAACTGGGGTTTGAAAGTTGGGTAATAAGTCGGGATTATTATAGGCAAGTGCTGGTGGTGAGTGCATTACCCACATTGACCCAGCCAAGAAAAATAGGGCAATAGATGCGAGAGCGCGTCGCCAAAAACAAAACTGCATGGACGTTCTTATACAAGTATAGACAGTAGAAGTGAACAAGTTGTTTTAAAAGAGTATGGGAAAAGAGATAATTCTTTACACTTGTTTACTTTACTCTAATCTAAGGTATTTAAGCAAAGCTTGGTTTTGAAATGAAAAAATGAAAATTAGGGAGTCAAGGCTCCCTAGTCTCTACTCCCTACGCTTGAGTACCTCTCGTTCTCGCAATGTTAACGGTGGTTTTTCATTCAGTTTTTCGCTTATTGGTAGGCGTTCCACCCGCTTGGCTGGTTTTGGGCGTGTAAAGGACTGCCAAGCAGTTTTGACACCTACAACCAAGCTGCGTGTGCTGATTTGAAGATTTTTAGCTTGTTTTTTGGCAGTATTCAGTCCTTGGTCAACTTGCTTAACGACTTTGCCTGCGCTTTGTACACCTTCACTGACATCATCGGTTAAATCTTTGATTTCCATCCCGGTTTTGCGGATGGAAATTAAAGTAGGTGGTAACTCTCGTGAAAGAGTATCAAATAGCTTTTCTGCACTGCGAGCAGCACGTGCTAACTCCTGCAAAGCCGGTATAGCCGCTACCAAAACAGCAGTCAGACTGGTGGCGACTAAGAGTAAAGATAGTCCCAACCAAAACAGGGGATCAATCACGGTTATGCTATTTATGAGCTTTACAATTGCTAGGAAAAAGAATCGGGGCTTTTTTGAGCTTGTTGCTGCTTCAAGGTTTGGCTTTCCTGTTGACTAGCATCTATACCAGCAGCGATCGCTTCTTGCAGTTTCTCCAAGGTATCATCCCAATTTCGCAGTGCGCTGGCAGAAATACGATCAGCCTGGATTTGTACACTGGTAGATAAATCTTCTGCCAAGTCTGGTATAGCATTGGCAGACTTTTGTAAAATTTTGCGCGTTTCGCGTCCTGTGCGTGGGGCGACGAGCAAACCAGTTATAGCACCGATAGTAGCTCCCAGGAAGAAACCGCCAAAAAATACCCCAGAACGGTTGTTAGACATCTTAATTGTTTCTCTCCTTACACCCATTTTATGTGTGACTTTTACCCTGGCAAGATTCAAATTATTATATTTAATTAATGTATCGCGACAATATGTCACTCGGAAATATTGCTGTTATCTAGGGACGGGTTGTTTTGTTCAACTCTATCTTACCGAAAGAGCGGACCCAGAATCGCTTTACTAACCATAGTAGACTGATGATTTGACGTATTTGTCGGATTTGCGCCTGTAGATTTTGGTTTCCCAGGCGCAGGCTATGAATCTTTTGTTGGCTGATATCAATATTTTCAGGTGCTGTATGCAGGACTGCATGAGTTTTAACTTCATAGGCGTTCAGTTTATCAGCTATGACCCCTATCCACTGTTTTAGTTTCCACACTCGCCAAGCTATGTAGAGTAGTAACAGGGAGATGAAAGTGTTAATTAAGACAACTGTCGTTACCATTATTTATTTTCACTAAGATTAATGACAATTATTTTCTATTAGTTTGATTTGTTCTGACTTCATGATAGCAACACAGCCTCACTGTTAATAATTTGCACCTGAGAGGGTAACGAAAACCTTTGAATTATCGCTATTGTGCTTGATTAGTAAATACCGAGAGGCTCATATTACTATTAAAGATTATCTAATATTTGAGTAAAATATATCAAATTATAAGACTCCGTATACGTTATTGATTTTTGTCCGTTCCCTGTCTCCACGAGTAATTTCAGTAATCAAAGCAGATTCCCATATAAAATAATTGTTATTAGTAGCTCATTAAATCGTCAATTGAGCCAAAAACTAGCAAATACAACTGCCATAGAAAAAAATATTTTTAGTAAAATTTTGTGAATTTATAAATATAGTGCTGCCATCATTAAACTTCATAAACTTATAAATCTTTGTATTAAGTTTTTAATAATACTTGTCTCAGGTTGTATATTCAGGGGGAATCTGTTGGCTAAATTGTGTACTCTAAAAACAACTAAGCTAATGATAAACTTGAGGTCTTAATGACTCCTAAAATTCTGCGTCAGCTTTGGTCTGTGGTAGAAAATTCTCAAACCAAGATCCTATTGCAGATGGACGATGCTAGCTTGGTACAATGGTTGGTCAAACAAACTACAAAGCAAGCATTGTTAGATCCCCAGGAAACTGATTACCTCAGTGATTACATTCAATCACGGCTAACCCTCATACGTGATATTGCATATGAACGCCAGTGTTAAAAGTAATCAATTTTTTCTAGCCCATGGTCAATAGTAAAAAAATTGGGGATTTCTGATTTTAGATTGATCAGGAGATATAGCCACTTTGCTTAAACCCAAAAAATAAAGCGAAATCCACAATCTAGAACTATTGGCTATGGACTATTGAATATGATAACTATGAGTTTTTTTGGGGCAAATAACCTTCAACTAAACAATCAGAACCCACCACACGCCAACGAACCCGTTCCAAAGTGAGGGCTTCGGTCATGACGGTAAAACCTAAGTCATCTACAGGTGTGGGTGCATGACTACCACCAATGATTTTAGGAGCAATAAAAGCCAGGACTTTTTGTACTGCTCCTTGGGCGATCGCACAGGCGGCCAAAGTACCACCACACTCCCACAACACACTACAAAAACCGCGATCATATAAATGTGTCATTACCGATTCCGGTGTCAGGGATGCTAACTCTATTACTTCAACTCCCTGTTGGCGCAAGAAATTTTGGAAATCTGGTGAACTTCCCGGTTCTGTCAATACCAAAGTGGGGGCTTCTCTGGTGTCCCACAGATGGGCATCTTCAGGCAAGTTTAGCTGACGGCTCATGACTACCCGCAGAGGATTATGCGTTCCTACCTGATGAGTGGTTAGGTAAGGATTATCTTTTCTGACTGTGTTACCACCAACAATTATGGCATCACACCCTGCCCGTATTTGATGAACTTCACTACGGGCATCTTGGTTAGTCACCCAAGCACTGTGACCAGATGTAGTAGCAATTTTACCATCTAAAGTCATGGCATATTTAAAGATGCCCAAAGGTCGTTTGTGGAGAATGCGATGGATAAAAGCTTCATTGATCTGATAACAGGCTTCTGCTTCCACCCCCACAACCACCTCTACACCGGCTGCACGTAAACGGGCAATACCTCGTCCACCTACTAAAGGATTAGGATCAACTATACCTACAACTACCTTAGCCACACCAGCTGCAATCAAGGCTTCAGAACAAGGGGGAGTGCGTCCGTGATGATTACAAGGTTCAAGATTAACGTAGACCGTAGAACCACGAGCGCGATTCTCTTCAATGGAGGACGCGCCTACTCCTGCTGCTTTCAAGGCAAAAACTTCTGCATGAGGCTCACCAGCACGGGGATGAAAGCCCTCCCCGACAATTTCTCCATTTTTGACAACAACTGCCCCTACTAGGGGATTAGGTGAAGTGCGTCCCAAAGCCCGGCGTGCTAGTGTTAAACACCGTTGCATCATCGCTCTGTCAAAGTCACTGCCCAGTTTCTGCTGATCTAGTGAATTAGATTCAACTGGGGATGGCAATATCAGCCCATTTTCTTGAGTATCATTGGCTAGAGATACAACAGGGTAAGTTTCACGGGAATTATCCATAATTTTGGGCGGTAATGTCAACATTTTGCACGCTAGCGCTGCTTTGGTTTCTATAGCTTGCCATTTTTGATATACCAACATAGAATACAAATAGTCGGCATGGGGCGTTGGCATGACTTTAAACGGGCGGGGGCGACTGTAAGACTACCTTGGCAGCAGGTTGCGGCGAACCGTCAAAAATCACCGATCTTCTAGGTCACTGACCTAGAAGGAGTGATTATGTCAATGGTACTATACTGCATTAATGAGTTTGTGTAGCTTCAATGTCTAGAGGTACTGCAAGAGTTTTTGAGATGTCCACCGTTTTCTCTGGATCTTACCTGGAAAAAGTCTAGATACAGAAAAAATGCACCAATTATTAAATTTTCACAACGAAGCCCTTTTGAGGCAAGCATTGACCCACCGTTCTTATGTCAACGAACACCCCGGCGAAAAGGACAACGAACGCTTGGAATTTTTAGGCGATGCCCTACTGAACTTTGTCAGTGGTGATTATCTTTATACTCGCTACCCAGACATGGCAGAAGATGAAATGACTCGCCGTAGATCTGCACTAGTGGATGAAAAACAACTGGCTAAATTTGCCGTTGATGTTGGTTTAGACCTGAGAATGCGCCTGGGCAGAGGAGCAATTCAAGATGGAGGATTTCACAGTCCCAATTTATTGAGTAGTGCTTTTGAATCAGTTGTGGGAGCTTATTATTTAGACCGCGGCGGCAAGATTGAAACAATTCGTCCTATTATCCAGGATTTATTTGACTCTGTGCCTCAAGCAGTGCTGGAAATCCGATCTAATGTGGATGCCAAAAATCGCTTCCAGGAATGGGTACAGGCAAATTTCGACTCTGTATTACCTAAGTATATCACTGAACGAATCGGAGGACAGGATCATGCTCCAGAGTATCTGGCTAGAGTTTTAGTGGGTAATCGTATTTACGGAACAGCAAAAGGTCGTGGTAAGAAGCAGGCTGAAAAACAATCTGCGGAAAATGCTTTATCTAAGCTAAGACAACACGGTTTGATTTAGTTCTTGCAATTTTTTCTTTAGTTGATTCAGGTTAGGGTGATGACCACCATAACGCCAGCCTACATAAGCTTGGCATATTTCATCTATGACCTGAGCCGTTGTTAAGGGGTAATGCTGGTATGCCACTCTGGCATATTCCAGGGGTGTCTGTGCTGGGTGCTTACCCAAGCCTTTTTGACTGACCAGTTCTAGCATTTGCTGATATAAACTTTCCATCGGGGGCAATTTTCTCAACCAACGACGCTTAAGCCATTCTTGCCACTGTCCCCAAACTAGCCAGCCAAAAAATGCCGCTGTTGTTGTCAAAATTAAGGCAGTCAAAACACCCAGCCAACCTTGAGACAACAAAGCCAAAAACCAGCCAATACCTCTAGTTATCCAGCTAAATATCACTGCAAATACATTATTTAACAAGCCTGTAACTGGGGTTGGTAACCACCCGGCTACCCATTGCCAAAACTGCCGCAGCAAACTAAAAGTTTGAATATCCTCAACAGAAGGAGGAATCAAAGGATGATTGGGAATGGGGTCAAAAGCAAACCAGCCATATTTAGGAAAATACACTTCTGTCATGGCGTAAGCATCTGTGTTATGGACAACATACATCCCCGTAAAGGGATTAAACTGTCCAGCACCAAAACCAGCCACTAACCTGGACGGGATACCAATAGAACGTAGCATCACCGTGAGAACTGTGGAAAAGTGATCAGGATAACCGCCTTTGTGCTGGAATAAAAAAGCTTCTACCAAGTCTTCATCTTCCTTCAACAAGGGTAATGATAAAGGGTTCTCAGGAATGGTGTAGTTTTGCTTCAGGTACTGGGCTAAGTAAGCAGCCCTTTCATAGGCTGAATCTAGAGTTTTGGCAGAAGTGGCTACACGTTCTTGATTGTAATTAGTAAGGATTTGTTCAGTAAGTTGGCGGACTCTTTCAGTAATTTGTGGGGGAATTTGTAAATAATAATTTTGAATATTGGGGGGATATTTAGTAGAAGCCTCTCCTAATAAAGTGCGATCGCGGTATGGCACTTGGGAAACAACTGTGTAAGTAAGTCCTTCGGATAATCCCACAGGCGATCGTAAGCCATTTTCGCTGTCAACTGCAATAATAGGAGCGGGATAATAAATTTCTTGGGGATAAGCCATAGCTGGAATCAAGTTAGGCAAATCTGACACCACTGTGTAAGTTTGCACTATTTCTTGAGAGCGACCAGTAAATATTGGTAAAGGCAAGCGAATTTGGTAAGACCAAGATGATCGCCTGTGGGTAGAAACTTGGTCATTGCGAGAAATTTCCCATCCTTGCCCGGTGTAGCGGTCAAATGCCAATACCCGCCAAAATCCCTCAATTTGCGATCGCACCCGCATCACCACCTTTGGTGTCATTTCTCCCCGCAGATTCTGGTTAATCTTGCTATTAAAACCGTAATAAAAGTTCTGATCCAGGCTGTCTGCTTCACCTCTTCCCCCGTCCTGCTCAACATTGTTACCAAATTGACTACTGCCCCTACCTTCACTGACATAACCAGGATTAATAATAGTCTGACCTGTAAAATCATCCTGGACACTGATGGGGGCGCTGACAGGAAAATTCATGAGTTTATAGCCGGGGAATCGCGGTAAAACTGCAAAAATTGCCAGACCAAGCCCAACAATCATCAAAAAATTAACAACTAAGAATTTAAAATTTAAAATAAAATGGCGTTTTTCACCAAGCTTGTTATTTTTTCTGTTTAATTGCTGAATACCCAGTTGTGAGCGATAGTTTAATACTAGAGTCGGTAAGGCGAGGGCTAGAAATAATAGCAGCGCTGGTGCAAAAGCCAGAGTTTGGCTGAGGGTTGCCGCTACACCCAATAAAATGAAGCCTATTACCATAGAATAGCCCAAGCTTTTCCGCCGCAGCATATCAAAGCTGTGGAGTATTTGCAGTTGAATTAATAACTCTGCTAACACCAGTCGCGTATCATTTAATTCTCCCACTAACCGCCCAAAAAAAGCAGCCAATGCAATTAACATTCCGATAGCGATGCAAAACTTTACTGGAATATTGCCACTGCGGCGATGGTAGTAACTCCACACAGCACCTAATATACTTAACGGTACTGCCCACAAACTAAATTGAGTTGCGGCCGCAATATCCGTTGCCACAATTCCCACGATTACCAATGCTAATACTAGTATCCTGAAAGCAATGGCATCTTCGACTTCTGTTGATTCTGCCCCCCGGAAATTTTGCCGCCGGTAACGACCTATGGGTAGACGCAAAACCTGATTGATTCTGGATAAGTTAAACATTGAAAGTATAAGCACAGGAATGTTAAAGATGCCTTGACCATGTTTTGGATGTCCACTAATACCAATTAAGGCAAGAATGGGGCAATTAAGTCTGACTTTCTTAATTCAAATTGGTATAACTTATTTTGTATGGAGGTGCTTTTCCAGAAAAAAAGGAACTCCCCGAAAACAAGGCGTACCCATTTTAGTATCTTATGGATTTGTTATTTTCGCTGCGGGTTGGAAATAAAAGTTAATCACTGCTTGTTAATAAAGTAGAAACCCTAATGATCGATTGTTCATCCAGGATGAGTTCAAACCACGATAACCTTCTGATATATGATGGCTACTCATCAAACTGAAACCCTAACAGTAGTAATTGCAGCTACATTGGGGGACTAATGACAAACAGTAGAGGTTGTTGGTCTAACTCTGGAAAATCCACTTCCAGAGTATAAGTGAGGTTTGGTTGATCAGAGTATAATTCTAAATTCACATTGCCCGAAGTGGCAGATGTTGCTACTGCTTGTTTGCCATTGCCTTGCAATTTTAATGTACCATGAGTAGGTAATTTACAATTAACACTCAACTCAGTCAGCCGATCCTGAGACTGGTACTCTACCCTCAAAGCCAGAGTACCTGCCTTGGTAAGCCATTGTCTCTCTACCACTGGATTGGCTGACGATATTGGTATTGTCAAGTTATCTAACAGTTGTTTAGCTGCTAGTAATGACAATGCCATTTGCTGGCGAGGTTGTAAATCTGAGTAATCCTTGTGAATTTGAGGTATGGTATCCACAGTATTCACAGAACGATAGGTGCTTCTCAGCACCAAACCAGCTAAATCATTGATTGTCTGTGACTCATTAGGAAACAAGCCGTCAACTACCTGGACTAGTTTTGCGCCTAGAGGTAGAGAAGATGTGATCAAACTTTGACATTTTTCCAATAATTCCTGGAAAACTATTTCTGGCAAAGGTATGGGCAGATTTAGTTTTGACTGCTGTGGAATCCATCCCCAGTTGGGATTTAATGCCAGCGATCGCTCTTTCACAAAATCTGGGTATTCCACCAGTTGCGACTCCCAAGGGAATAAGGGAGGCTGGTTTTCGGCTTGGATTTGTAACCGACGCTTGAGGACGGTTTGGAAACGTTCTTGCACAGTAGGAATTTCTCCCAATTGAAAGGTTTGGGGTAGTCCTTCCCTTGTTGGCTCACCGTCTGTAAAGGCGGTTGCCTCCTTGAGAGGGTTGTCTACCCCGTTAATTTCCTGACACGCTACCAATTTACACTCGTTGGTCTTAGCTGTATTTGCTAACGACCAATCGAGTAAATCAGTTGGTAAGGATTCTGAGTCACTATTCATGAGTAGATGCACTTGATCCGGATACTTGGGAGTTGCGAATTTCCCATGCCTGTTCCAGAATTTTAAACCATCGTTTTTGCAATTGGGCTATGGATAAACCCAAAATTTTGGCAATTTTTTCATCCGCCTGTCCTTCTTGTTTCAATTTCAGTAACGAGCGCTGTTGGTCATCCAATTGCCCTGTATAATCGTTCCATTGTTGAGGAGTTAAACCCAAATTAGTGTTTAGTGAGGCTTCCAACCACTCATGAACTAATTCCCAACGATGTAACAAGGCAAATCGAATCAAATGATATTTAAAGCGTTGCTGTAAGTAGTCACGCTGACGGGGAGTTAAACCCAAAATTGACTCAATTTCCTGAGTTGATAGGTCTTGGAGACGGAGGGAGAAATAATCAGCACAATCAGACTGTTGTCGTTGTTCCAGATAATCCATCAATTCTGTGATCACAACCGACCGCAGAGTATCCTCTTCCGGCTCTGGTTCCGATTGGGTGGCCATGGCTGAACGCAATTGCTGTACTGCTGGTTCCTCCCAGCAACCATCGTTGTCATTAGAACTACCTTCTGCGGCTTGTTCTATATCTACATTGGTTTCTTGGGGTTGCTGCTGGGAAAAGGTTTGCGCCCGCAGGATAATTAACTGCTGTTGTCTCCCCGGTAAAGGAATTCGCCGCTTACCATAGCGTTCAGTAAATGCCATGTACTCTGCCAATTCCAGTAAAGTTTGGGGACGATAGTTGGGACCCATTTGGTTTTCTCTCCGGAAAGCATTTAAAGCTTCCAGATAAAAACCTTGAAGGAAATCTTCAATAATGGTCAGGCGACCTTGATAACTTAACTGTTTTTGAGGGGGATTAATGTAGCGATAAATAATTGCACTCAGAGTACTGTGTAGCTCTACCCTACCCCGGCTTGAACCCAATTGATAGTACCTGAGACACTGTTGCACTCGATGTCTGGCCAGGGACATGGCCGAGCTTTGCACGTCACCGGAAGCCTGAATACGTTTACTTTCTTGGCAAATCCGGTATACTTCGGTGGTAATTCTTCTGGCTACATCATGGCAGTTCTGGGAGGAAGCTTTACTTGATTGCTGAAGCTCCTGGTACAACAGTTGAAATGTCCCTTCCATACCCATAGAATCTTGTCCTTGAGCAGTTGGGGTAGAAATTGTTGTGGTGGGAATTGTTGCGGTGGCGGCTGAATTCATAGTTTCGGTTTTCAAAAGACCCTAAAATAATTGAGCAAAACCTGTTACGACTTTGGGTATTGGTCAGCTGTGGAGATTTACGTATAAGCTAAACGCAGGCTAGCCCCGATAATATGTTTGAAAATTGGATAGATGCTTTTGCCATGACCCAGAAGCCGTTGACAAGTAATTATGAATTTAAGAAAACAAATTGAATTGCTGATTAATAATGCACCCCGCGATGGTATTACACCACATCTTGTTTCAGCAATTGCTCCTGTATTGATCGCGATCGCTAAAAAACTACGCCATTCCCAGTACTATATTGTCCAAAATTCCGAACAAGGCTGGGTTTTGACTACATTAAGCAATCGTGCCAATCCAGGATGGGAAAAAAGCGTGATCTACGCTTTTCCTACCATACAAGATGTCTCCCTAATTTCATATGCTGGGCTTGACCCTCAAATGCTAGCTAAAATCGTTCCCGTAACCCAGATTTTGTTCCAACTGGTGGCATTAGAACCCGTAGATAGTGTCGTTTTCTTAGAAACGCCGGGTAACACCACTCATACTGTAGAAATCCAAAGAACAGAATTGCAACATCTCGTGCAACAACGCCTGAAACAACATCAAAAGGGTAAGCACATACCTCCAGATATTGCATAAATAAATTTTGCAGTCGGGATGTATTAGATATATCTAATACACCGCAACTGCAAAGGGCAAAATTTTTAAATTTAAAATTTTTAAATTTGTCAATAAAGCCGACTCAATACATAGTCAGCTGTCTTGATCAGTGCTGCTCGTGATTCCGAGGGTTCAAGAACCTCCAGATGCTCAACTGCTAACTTGGCATGGTAAGCCGCCAATTCCTGAGCTTGCGGTATACCTTGACTATCTTGGATTAGCCCTAGTGCTTGCTCTAAATCTCCTTCTTGGTCAAACTTTCGCTCAATCAGGGCTTGCAAATCTGGTTTTTCCGCCAAAGCAAACAAAACGGGAGCGGTGAGATTACCACTTTTGAGGTCAGATCCAGCTGGTTTACCCAAAGTATCTGTTGTACTAGTGAAATCTAAGATGTCATCAACAATCTGAAACGCCAGACCTAGATGACGGCCGTAGTTATATAGATGTTCAGCAGTTTCTGGGGTAACTTCACTAAGTAACCCAGCCGCTTTGGAACTGTTGGCAATTAAGGAAGCCGTTTTGTAATAGCTCTTTTTCAGGTATGTCTCTATGCTGATACCATGATCAAAACAATTTATTCCTTGCTGGATTTCTCCGGTAGCCAGATCCATAATTACTTCTGAGAGTAGTTTCACCACCTCCAAATTGTTTAAGTTTGCTAAATACCAAGACGATTGGGCGAAGAGAAAATCTCCCGCTAGGACAGCAATGCGATTGCCGAACAGGCTATGAACTGTGGGCACACCACGTCGCATTTGTGATTCATCTACTACATCGTCATGCACTAAGCTAGCAGTGTGAATCATTTCTGTTATTTCTGCTAGGCGGCGATGACGCAGGGTGATGTCTTTTTCTAACATTGTGGCCCGCGATATCAGCAGAACAATTGCTGGTCTGATACGCTTTCCCCCGGCTCCGAATAAATGTTCGGCTGCCATAAACAGAATGGGGTGGCGATTTCCAACTAGCTGCTTGAGGTTGTCTGCTAGTAGTCGCAGGTCTGCTTCCACAGGGGTAAATAGGGAGGTGGCTAAGGTCATGGATGGGCGGACTCTGGCTTAGGTTACGAAAGTTTACATATCCTACACTAATTTTAAGATAACCCTGTGCGAGCGCAAAGTTTTGATTAGAGAATACCCGCGTATTTCTTCCCTGTTGTTGACAAACAGTTAAGATTGACAATAACCACAAATTGAATGAAACCTTGACGGCCACTGTCTACAGCCATGCTTCCTCTCTAGAAAAATATTCTTTAGCTCCACCAAATATTTTTTTGATATTTCTTATCTCAGTCTTCTCTAGTGAAGAAATATGGCAATAGTGATTTATCGCTATCATAAAACGAATTTTATGTCAATACCTGTAACAAGAATATTGGTAACTTTTCACCAATTAAATTTTTTGAGAATTTTAAATTTAGATGAAGAGAAAATACGAGTAAATAAATATACAAGAGTTTTTCCTATCTGGCGGAATTCTCCCCCGGTTGTATTCAGCCACTGAAAATTTTTGAAAATTCACTCCAAATTAGGTTAAAAACTCAGGCTCATTGTGTTACCCTTGAATATAAGAATTTAAAACTTTTGAGAACTCATTTTCCCAAGGTAAGCTGCCTAGTGGTAGCTTTACTTAATTGTATTTGAGTATCAATAAATATTCAGTGCTGTCAACTAAGAATTAAGCGAATTACTACTTAATTCTTAGCACGGCATACGCATACTCTTTTTTTTCCGGAGCTTGGCAGTATCTTTATGGTTATTTGCTGTCAATTTTTAGCTTCTTTTGAAAGCTAATGTCGCTCTGGTAATGGGGTTATGCTCACAAATAATAAATATTAAGACTGGTGAGGAGTGCAGTTGAGTTTGCTGTTAAGCAATTTAGCTGTTGTGGTGTCTGCTATCTGTAAAAAACTGAACTGAATAGTTATTTATCTAACCGTAGATGATGAAACATTTACGGCGGTCTACATTGTAGCTGACCATAACCATCAAGCATACACTTGATTGGTTAAATTTCTTTTAACTTAAAGAAAACTACATATTTCATTAAAAAAGGTGCTGATAGAACGATGATTTACGGGGAGATGCCTATGTTGACTTTTATTTTTGCTGCTGGATACTTGTTTACAGTTTACCTATTATTAGCTCTGGCAAAGAAAGCCGGCAAAAACAATCCTCCCAGAAATTTACCTCCGAGTAACCCAGGAGAAAACCAACAAGATGTGTCACTAACCCCTCATGTAAGTGAGGTGGTTAATAGTCAGTAGGCTAACACTCTTGTTAAAATTGGGAAACTGCCGTATCAGTTAAATCAACAAACTCAACTGTTGGAGTATGGCCTAGCCACTGTACACTAGATTTCGCAAACTGTTGTGGACAGCCACTGACAGCGAAACGAGTAGGTAGTGGGGGGTATGTATTTCTTAATCCAAGTAAGTCTAACTCTTGTGTACAGGCTGCAACAACATGAACGGCTGGGTCAACTAGTCTGACTTGGGACGGAAGAAGCGATCGCAGTACTGGTGCAAGATGGGGATAATGGGTACAGCCGTAGACCAAGGTATCAATTTCTTGCTGTATTAACGGCTCTAAATATGAGCGTGCTACTTCCTTGGTATAAGGATCATTGATGCGATTTTGCTCAATCAGTGGCACAAACTCAGGACAGCTAACTTGCCAAACTCGCACATTCGGATCAATTTCCAGAATCGCCTGGCGATAAGCATTACTTTTAGCTGTGGCTGGGGTAGCAATTACACCGATACGTTTTCCTTGCTCCACTGCCGCCTTCGCTCCCGGTAGAATTACTCCGAGAACAGGTATACTGAACTCCCTACGGACTATTTCTAGTGCCAGGGCAGAGCTAGTATTACAGGCCATAATCACCATCTTTACAGATTGCCTTTGCATCCAGTTCAGGATTTCGCGCACATACTGTAGAATTTCCGCTTGTGAACGAATGCCATAAGGCAACCTAGCTGTATCTGCAAAATAAATAATAGATTCATTGGGTAGATGGCGATAAAGTTGTCCTAAAACTGTCAGCCCACCTACACCACTGTCAAAAACACCAACAGGGGCGCGTTGTGGTTCTTGATTAAAACAATTGTCAAAATTACTGTTAAAGATAGAAGATGAATACACAGCCAGATACTGATTTTAGTTTTTGGATGTAAGATACAAAATGTAGCAGAAAATTAGGCATTTTATTTATTTTATTTATAAATAAAATCAGGAAATAGTTAAAATGACTGCGGGGTAAACGCCTCAACTGGCTTTCATCCCTTACCTGAAGGAAGGTTAAGTTTTTCCGCCATGCTCCAAAACTCAACCTCAAGGGTTTTAAGTCTATTTTGTGATAATCTACTGACCGAAAAGAAGATAACACAGCAGGTTAAAACCTACTGTGTCATTTTTTTACACCCCAAATCGAGGCGAGGAGCTTTCACACTTCATCTCAATTTTTTGTAGATCCGAAATAGCTAAACTCAGTTACTCCCAGTTCATCGAATCGAATTAGGCAGGATATTGGAATTAATTTGTCTGATTATCTGCGTTGTAGATACTGGAGGATGCCACGAGCAATGGCATCTGCCATTTGATTTTGGTAAGCTGTGGTTTTGAGCCTAGCAGAATCCTCAGCACCTGTGACAAAACCCACTTCCACCAACACTGAGGGTATGGCACTTTTTCTGAGGACGTAAAATCTGGCTCGCCGTACTTGTCTATCCCTGACATTAATATTTTGAAGAATGCTGCTATGAATGGAGCGAGCTAAAGTCTGACCACTGTCATAATAATATGTTTCCAAACCGTTGACATCGGGACGACTCAAACTGATGGCATTAGCATGGATGCTGACAAATAAATCAGCCCTGGACTGCTGTGCTAAGTTCACTCGTCCTGGAAGGCTGACGAAATAGTCTGAATCACGAGTTAACACTGCTTGGACACCGTTTTGCTGCAAGATTGCCGCTATCCTTTGACTAATTGGCAAAATTATATCTTTCTCCCGCAGTCCGCCAATGCCAATTGCCCCTGGATCTTTGCCACCATGTCCGGGGTCAATCATGACTACTGCCCTGGTTTTGGGTATTGGAGGTGTACTGGGCTTGGGTTTTGATTGGGGAGGAACTGTGGGTGTGGGTAGTTGCCCTTGGGTTGGTGATGGTAGGGGAGGGAGAGCAACTGGTGGTAAAATTCTCAGCCCAGGTGAGCCTTGTAGTTCTAAGGCTAGAATCTCGTTACTGAGTTGGTTTAGTTGGCCAATTTGTACACCGCTTGCTGGTTGTAGTAACACGACTACTGTGTTGTTCTCAGGTTGTAAGCGTACTCGGAGGATAGGACTACTGGCATTAAATTTAGGTCCTCTGACGTTCGTCGCTAACTTAGCGTTGGGGATGGTGATGCGGAATAAACCTGTGGATGTATCCCATCCACTAGTGGCGTTTAATTGTTTATCTGATCTGATTAGTAACTGCCTATCATTGTTAGTCAATTCTACAGCCTCTATCGTGGCTGGGGAATTATTGAATATTGGTCTAATGGGGGGAGTAGGCTGATTGTTTGAGGTGTTGTTGACAGTAAGATTTCCTGGTAGTCTAACTGCACGTGTGGGTAAAACCACCAAACCGCCTGCGCTACTGTTAGTTAGTTGCCAATCTGGGCTATCTTTATTGACCCGCAGGGTGACCCGGACACTGGGTGGTTGGGTGTTGAAGGCAGTAAATTCGATGCGACTAACACCATGCCTGTTAATTTCATTATTTCGCTCTGTGAGACTTGGTGATAAAATCGCGTCGGCAATATCCATAAAAATAGTCTGGCGATCGCGACTGCGATTAATGTTTACCCTTGAATTGCCACCGCTAGTACGGATAAACAAGCCATCCCCTGTGACTATTAATTTCTCAACTTGAGTTTTTCCTGGCGTGGATCTGGCAACTGTATTAGAGAAATCTGGTTTGGTATCAGCATCAGAGTCAAGGGTGACTACGTTGTAGATGTTTGTGGAAGATTCTGTTGGTTGGGGTCTGCTTAGGTTAACTGAGGGATTTGTTGGTGTTGGCGTTGGTAGTTGTACTCTCCAGCGACTCGCACTTACGTTTTCAAATTGCACCTGCTGGGGATCCAGGGTATAGCCGGGACTGAGTTCAACAACTAAACGTGTTGTTTGCGGATCAAATTGCCCGACACGGACGGAACGAATGGCACCACCAATGGGCTGTGTCAACTGCGGCTTTCCAAGGGTGGTGTTGGGCAAATCAATTACCAGTCGTGTAGGATTAAATATCAGTTGTGCTTTGGGTTGAACAGCAACGTTAGTGTTAATTTCCAGACGGTTTTGATTGGCATCAAAACGCCAAGATTCCAGTTTTGCTGCTATAGCCGGCGACGATAGTAAGACAATAGTTCCTACAGTACTGGGTACTAACCAGTGTATTTTCACAATCCTTTCTCCTGATTTGCGTTCGTGGGAGCCATCAATTTCTCAACATATTGGCTAATCGTCACTCTGTTACAACCTAATTTTTTCTTTGATAGTTTTGTGACTGTTGTGCTGCTATAAGGACACAATTAATGGCTTGAGTTGCTAGTATTCCCTGTAATTGAGCCATCCTATCAGGATATAATATTTATGCCTGTAAAGTATGTAAGATGCAACAAGAGGGACTAAGCTGTATCTTACGCGGCAATGTTTCTTTTGAGTATTTTTTTCTAACTACTTTTCATTCACTGATGGCTAATTTGGGTAAGGTATGTAATTTAACTTTTGTTCGCATAGATTAACTCACACAATATAACATTTTGAATGGTAATAATACGGAGGAAATTTTTATTTTCGACATTCTCCAATGACGGGTATTTATAAAGGATGTTTCCGACTCTCGGGAATTGAACATTCAAGCTGAGGAAATGATGGTTCCTGTTCCCTGGTTTCTAGCTCCTCCCTCGTGAATGTTAGGTTTTGGTTCAATACACACTAAAACCTGTAATTACTTTACCGATAATGGCTTGTGTGATCAGGAAAATGGCTATGATTAATTTTTTCAGGGTGGCTGGGGATGCCTGGGTTTAAACTGTAGAATGCAATATCCTTGCTCTACATGGGTTGATGGTGTCCCCTTGCGGGGATTTTAAGGGGGATTATCCCCCTTTTTGCGTTTCCATTCAACTGATGCTCCCAGCGAATGGGAGTAGTCAACTTGTCCTGTCAGTTAGTGAAATTAGCAGTTGCCAGTGAAATTCTGATACTGGCACAACAGAAAGTCTAGGAAGCCGGAGTAAGTCAAAATCTCTGAATTGTCCATTTTGCTTAATTTGGGTGAGTGTCAGGGGTACAGAGACTTTTCTGATTGCTTGAATATCTACAACTACTCGTTTGGCATCGTTTAATGCTGGATCAGTATAGGGTTGACTGACAACCTCTGCTATACCTGTGATTTGTCGCTCTTTACCTGTGTGATAAATAAGGGCTAAGTCGCCAACCAACATATTCCGTAGGTATTTAAGCGCTAAAGTGTTTTTAACTCCATCCCAAACTGTTCTACCATCCTGTTCTAAATTAAAGTAAGAATATTTTTCTGGTTCAGTTTTTAGCAGCCAGTATGCCATCAAATAATCTCCAAAAGTTTTAATTGAATTTTTTTAGTTACCAAAAATGTAACAGTTCCTACTTGTGACCGATTTCGTGTCAAACTAGGGACATTAGTTTTCTCAAAAACAAAAGAGTGCAACTTTTATGTATAAAACTACCATTATGGGTAATTGGGGTAAAACCTTATCATTAGCCCTGGTGTTCTGTATTATTTCTATCCACCCAGCTTTAGCCCAAGAGCCAGAAAAATTGTTACGAATTCTGACGGTTAGCGGTCGCGGGGTGGAAAAAATTCCCACTACTCTCTCTGAAGTTAGTATGTCGGTGGAGGTTCAGGGTAAGACAGCACAGTTAGCACAGCAAGAAGCGGCCCGCAGATCATCAGCCGTGGTGGCTTTGCTCAAAAACCGCAATGTGTCCAAATTGCAAACTACTGGTATCCGTCTAAATCCAGTTTATAGTTACACCAATAATGTACAGAGAATTACTGGATATAGTGCAAACAATACTGTAAGTTTTCGTATTAACACTGAGCAAGCTGGTTTGCTTTTAGATGAAGCTGTGAAGGTTGGTACAACAGTAATTAATAGTGTTAGCTTTATTGCTAGTGATGAGGCTATTGCCTCTGCTCAAAAACAAGCACTCAGACAAGCCACTTTGGATGCTCAAGAACAAGCTAATGCTGTTTTCAGTACTTTGGGTATCCAGTCCAAGGGAGTGGTGAGTATCCAAATAAATGGTGCAAGTGCGCCTCCTCCACCTCCTATGTTGTTGCAGCGTGCTGAGGCTTCTAAATTAGCTAGTGCAGATTATTCTACCCCTGTAATTGGTGGTGAACAGCAGGTAGAAGCATCGGTGACGCTGCAAATTAGTTATTAGTAAACAGCAGGTAGAAGCATCAGTGACGCTGGAATCCCCCGGCTAAAGCCGGGCGGAGTGTCAATTTTTTCCATAAACTTCGGGGAAGCTCTAGTTAAAAGTTTTCTGGAGACGTATCAATATCCCCTCCTAGGTCACGTTTGGAACCTAACAACTCCAATTGGTCTACTTTAATAACTGGGGTAGAACGGGTCGCTCCTGTTTGGCGATCGCTCCAAGTGTCAAACTTTAAGGAACCTTTGACACCAATTAAGCTGCCTTTGCGGACATAATTACCAGCCACTTCTGCTGTTTTGTCCCAAAGTTCCAAGGTGAACCAGTCGGGTTTGTCATCTTTACGCGATCGGCGATTAACTGCTAATGTTAATTTACACTTAACCGCGCCAGACTCAAAATATTTAATATCTGGATCGCCGCCTACACGACCAACAAGGGTAACAATGTTAATGCTCATAAGTGTGACCTTTTCCTAAAAAGTTACTTATATATTTTTATTTTGGTCCCTATGTTTATCATAGCCGATTGTGAAACCATTGAAAATATGTTAAAAAATTAACAATTTACAGTGTATAAAAATGCAGGGACTTAGTGGAACAGATGGAAAAACTGTACGGATATATTGAAATAGTTAGAGAATATCAACAATAGCTAGGATCGCTAATGATTCATATAAAATAGCTTACCTGCTGGACTCAAGATGAAAAACATAATAAGATCCAGCATTATTAATGACAACAGCTTTTAGCCAACAAGTATCGAAAATAAGGGGCGTAGAGACGCGTGGGGCTTTTTAGGAACTTTCGCTCATCATGGGATATGGGTATCGACCTCGGTACTGCTAACACCCTAGTTTATGTATCTGGTAAGGGTATTGTACTTCAAGAACCCTCTGTAATTGCTATGGATCAAAATGAAAAAGTAGCGCTGGCAGTGGGAGAAGAAGCCAAAAAAATGCTCGGACGTACACCCGGAAATGTGATTGCCCTCCGTCCTTTGCGTGATGGTGTGATCGCTGATTTTGATACAGCTGAGTTGATGTTAAAACACTTCATCCAGCGGGTGAATGAGGGTAAATCTTTGATTTCACCTCGAATTGTCATTGGCATACCCAGTGGTGTTACCGGGGTAGAAAGACGAGCTGTGATGGATGCGGCTGCCCAAGCCGGGGCAAGAGAAGTGTATTTAATTGATGAGCCGATAGCAGCAGCCATAGGAGCAGGGCTACCTGTCTCCGAAGCAACAGGCAATATGATTATTGATATTGGTGGTGGCACAACAGAAGTGGCAGTGCTGAGTCTTCAGGGTACTGTAATCAGCGAATCAGTACGCATCGCCGGTGATGAACTAACTGAATCAATCATCATATATTTGAAAAAAGCTCATAACTTAGTGATTGGAGAACGAACTGCTGAGGATATCAAGATTCGCATTGGGTCTGCCTATCCGACTCAGGATGATAATGATGCCATGATGGAAGTCAGAGGCTTACACTTGCTTTCTGGGTTACCAAGAACTGTCACCCTCAAAGGTCCAGAAATTCGTGAATGTATGTTGGAACCGCTATCAGTGATAGTAGAAGCAGTGAAGCGGACACTGGAACGCACGCCTCCAGAATTGGCTTCGGATATTATTGACAGGGGAGTGATGTTAGCTGGTGGTGGTGCTTTGCTCAAAGGTATCGACACCCTGATTAGTCATGAAACGGGAATTGTTACCCACATTGCTGCCGATCCTCTCTGTTGCGTTGTGCTGGGAACCGGTCGTGTGTTAGAAAATTTTAAGCAGCTAGAACGTGTTTTCAGTGGACGTTCTCGCAATCTGTAGTTAGAAATATCAGGTATTAGGTTCTATTTGAGTTGAATTTGGTTTTGATATAAATAGAATCTGATATCTTTTGAATTCATAAAATCAGGTATAGATGGTTACTGTACGTCGTTCGTGGAATCGTAAATTACTACAACTCGGTTTACTAACTGTAGTTATCAGTGGTGCGTGGGTGCTGAGACAGACTCAGGGGCATTTACTGCTGGAAATGTACCAATTCCTTGGTCGTCCCTGGCAAATATTACAACCTAGTCCAAGTCCACAAGAAGGTCTTAATGACACTCGCTTCTGGGAGTTGCAAACCCGCATAGCTGATTTAGAAAGTCAAAATGAAAAACTGCAAAATTTATTGGGTTACGTTGAGAAAGCGCCACTATCATCCCGCCCGATTGCAGCGCGGGTAGTAGGACGCAGTGCTAGTCACTGGTGGCAACAAGTTACCTTAAATCGTGGATCAAATGCGGGCATTAAAGAAGGCTTTATTGTCAAAACTGATGGTGGTCTAGTTGGTTCCATACAGAGTGTCACTCCTAATACTAGTCGTGTGTTGTTAATTAGTGACCTTAATAGTCAAGTGGGTGTAACAGTTAACCGCACCTCAGCAAAGGGTGTTTTGCGAGGAAATTCTTCAGCAGAAGCTGTGCTGGAGTTTTATGAAAAAGTTCCCAATGTCAAAGTTGGGGATTTAATTTCCACATCTACCTATAGTCGGAAGTTTCCATCTGGTGTACCAGTGGGAAGAATTAAGTCTTTAGATTTAAAGCAATCTTCAGTATCAGTGGCAAAAGTTGAGCTTTTACCGCCCATACTCTCATTAGATTGGGTGGTTGTATGTCGGTTCAAACAGGGTATCGATTAGGCATAGCTGACAAACACACAACAGGCAAAGCCAAGATTTAAATATAGAGGGAACAGAGAACCGGGAATTTAGTCGTTAAAAACCCTATAAAACCTCCTCCTTTGCGCCCTTTGCGTCTGCTTCGACTATGATCATCAGTAGAAGCTTTGCGGTTCGTTAAATCCAAAATCTCAAATCTAAAATAATCAACATGGCTTCATTTAGGGGCAGCAGGCATAGAAAGTCAACAGGTCCACGGCGAAAATTGAAAATTTTAAATAAGCCTCTTGCTCGCTGGCATCCCATTGTACGTCAATTGCTAAATTGGGTGGTAACAGTTGGGTCTGTGCTGTTTTGTTTACTAATGTTACCAACCCGCTTTTTAGGTATGGAATTATTAGGAATTGGTCCCAATTGGCTGTTAATTTGGGTAGTAGCTTGGAGTGTGAAGCGATCAGTTTGGCAAGGAATGTTAGCCGGTATAGTTTTGGGACTACTTCAAGATGCTATGACATCACCAGAACCGACCCATGCCATAACCCTGGGTTTTGTGGGCTTTATCACTGGTTTGGTGCGAAAGCAGCATTTAATTCAAGAAGATTTTATTTCTATTGCCTTAATTGTATTTGTGATGGCAATTCTGGCAGAAAGTATCTTTGGATTGCAATTAAGTTTCATGGGCGATGCTGACGGGGGGCAAAGCCTACCCAAAGTTGAGTATATTTGGGCATATTATCAACGGGCTGTTCTGGCTTCTGCTATTCTCAGTAGCCTTTGGGCACCCATACTTTATTATCCCTTAAACCTGTGGTGGCAAAAGATAAAACTGTTAGAGCAGGGTTGACACTGCCCTATAAAACCTAGACAAAGATAGACTTTACTTAAAGACCTTTCAAACTATTTTATTATAATACAGTTATTATATGTTTGTCAAGGCGAGCAGATGCAGTATTGAGTAATTGAGTAATGTATGGGTAGAAGAAAGAATCTTTGTTGATTACAGTCTCTAGATGTGGTAGGATCCTCTTCTGATTTGATTTCTAACCTAAATTTAACTTAAAATAAGTTTACCTGAATTACTTAGATTGTAGTTTGACAGTTTTGCATACACCCTGGGGTATATTTTAATCACATTCAGCTATTTATTAGCTTAAAAAACCATTTGTCAATTAAAAACTCAGGCTGGCTAGATTTAAGGCGTTGTAACTCTTGTTTTTTGGCGATAACATGGAATAATTACCTTACTAGCTCGTAACACCAGATTTGGTGTCTGTTTTTTTTATGGAAATACAATTAATTAACATTGGTTTTGGTAACATTGTCTCTGCCAACCGAGTAGTTGCTATCGTCAGTCCAGAGTCTGCCCCCATTAAACGGATCATTACCGATGCACGGGATAGAGGTCAACTCGTGGATGCAACTTATGGTCGCCGCACAAGGGCTGTGATTATCACTGATTCTAGCCATGTAGTTCTGTCGGCAATTCAACCGGAAACGGTAGCCAATAGGTTTGTGATTTCCCGCGATCACCATAGCGCAGATAATTGATTGCATATGGGTTAATCACCCCGTCCCTATTTGCGCCAGATCAGCAGTAGGATGTAAATTAGACAGGCTTTCTGCCACCTGTGCTACAAATTCGTTGGTCAAAGGTTTCTCTAATGACCATAAAACGAGACGCAAGCCCCTGGCTTCAGACATGGGTATAAGTCGATAGCGACTTTAGTCGCATTAAAGCGATTGATTGGCTTTAGCCACAGTGGTATAATGGACAAAGCGAGTAAGAATAACCATCTACGTGATGATTCATCCTAGTACGGAGAAATCCCGGCAACGGACATATCCAATTTGATTGGAATAGTTAAAGGGCAAATAATGGCAGGATGTTGAGCGTACCTA
>Ga0169931_10000246_pt1 | contig 87164 bp, 85 predicted proteins | sample Kivu_15m_20L_FD_129675 | JGI IMG/M metagenome (GOLD analysis project Ga0169931, IMG submission 129675) | Freshwater microbial communities from Lake Kivu, Western Province, Rwanda to study Microbial Dark Matter (Phase II) - Kivu_15m_20L... | ecosystem: Environmental > Aquatic > Freshwater > Lake... | reverse complement strand
TCACGTTGCTACTTTCGTTAGGAAGACGACCGATTTGCCCTTTGTTGCTAATCAGTCAACGCATAAAAATGTATTAGTGAGGTCTGACAAAACAGAATCTATACCTACAGACTATAGGTATGTTCCGCTTGTATCTGTTATGGAAAAGCGAAATTGTATTTACTTGTCAGTTATTTACTTTAATCAGGTTGATTAAATCAGCACAAAGATTTGATTTATGGAACTTGGACCTAGTCGCTTCCGCCAAACAATATCTCATCCCATGATGGCACACTGGTTCGTTTTGATTTCTTTCCAGTTACCTTTGCTGCTGAAGTAGATTGGCCTGTTTCTTCAGTTGATTCATCTTGGTCAGGATCAAAACTCTTTACGGTATCAATTTTTGCTACTGGTTCTACACTTGACTTCGATTCATTCTCTGGCTCTGGTTTTGTTTCAACTGGCACAGGTCTTGCAGCAACTGGCTCTGGTTTTGGTTGAGCAATAACAGATGTTGGCCTTGTTGTTTCAGTTGGTACTGGTACCAATCTCGGTGCATTTGTTGGTGCAAGACCTATTAAAGTTCTAGCAACATCATCTAGCGGCCAAACACTTTGTGAAGAGGTATCAAAACCGAAATGTGCAATTGCTCCGCCTCTGGTTACGGAAATAGTCCAGAAAGTTTCTTCGCCCCGAGTTGCATCCCAAGTGAGTTGATCTGTTGATTGGCCGCGTTCTAGTAGCAGATTTTCGATTTGGTCACCAAGGGTGATTTCATTGGTATTGCCCTTTATGCGAGCACGTTGACTGCGTTGTGCCACATATGCCCGCTCTTGGATAACGGGACCTTCAAATCTTCGAACTCGCGCTTCATCTACGCCAAATTCAGAAACTAACTGCTCAACAGACATACCTGCTCGCAAACGCGATTGAATTTGAGCAGGACGCAAATCTTCATCAGTTGCAGCGGAAATGGGGGCAAGCGCTTTTCTCAGGGCAAGAAGCAAATCAGCTGACGCTTCAACGCTATGTTCTTTTCCGCTAGCATCAACAAAGACAAGATGCTGGCCGTCAGCGGTCAATTTGACGAACTTAAGCGAGTTCAAGATTTGCCTCCAATAAGAGCTCAGTCTAGCCAGTAGTTGGGGTTTGCCAAAAGGCTAGGGAGCAGGGGGCTTACTTAAGTATGGGCGCGCTGCCAGGGCGGCAAGCAACATCGCCACAGCCGCACCTAAGCCAATGCTAAACGCCCAACTTGTGCCGTGATTATCAATTAGCCATCCAGCAGATGCAGCAGCAAATGCAAACCCAACCGCAATACCTGAATACATCGAAGCAATCGCTTCGGTTGTGCGTCCAGCTCCCGCACGCTGTTGAGCAATAGAGGCAGCTGAGATCAAGAGCGGAGCAATACCAAAACCGGCAATAACAGCGACAACACCGAGCCAAAACAAGCTATCTACAAATGGCACTACTGCAGCAGGTGGAATCAAAATCAAAGAAATTAACACCAACTGATTTGGCAATGGTAATTTGAAATCGCTAGCACCATAATAGATGCCGCCAATCAAACTGCCAATTGACCATAGTGCTAGCAGAAAACCTGCTGCAACTGGAACGCCAGCAAAATCGCTAAAGGCAATCATTGTCGTCTCAATGGAGCCAAAGAAAACTCCAGCTAAAAAATGCACAAAGACCAACCAGAGTAAACCATTTTTAAAAACTACTGGCTTTCCATGTTTAACCTGGTGGAGATTAATCGGCGGTTCAGTATCGCGCATTGAAATTAACCATATGCCGCCCACTAATAAAAACACAACCGCAATAGTCTGCGGAGCTGCAGGATGAATGTTTACAGATGTGAAAGCCGCAATTGATGGACCAATTACAAAAATGATTTCATCAATCATGCTCTCAACTGAAAATGCCGTTATTAGAACTGGTCCAGATACCAACAAAGCCGTCCATCTTGCTCGAACTAGTGCACCAATTGAAGGCGAACAAAAGCCACTAATGATTGCAAAAACAAAAATCCAGATAGCTGGTAAATCTGATGGAATAGTAAGAATTAATGCGAGTGCTGCTGAAACTACAATTACAATTTGCCAAGGAAGTATTCGATGTTGACCAAATCGATCAGTTAATCTCGAAGTAATAGGACCACCAGCGGCTGCAGCAATAGCGCCTAGTGCTGATACTGAACCGGCTAATGTGTAATTACCTCTGGCAGTTTCCACATACATTAAAATTCCAATGCCAACCATCGAAATAGGCATACGAGCAATAAATCCAGCAAAAGAAAATGCGCGCGCTCGCGGGTCGGCAAAGGCAATTCGATATTTATTGAGCATAGGTGGCAAAGTTATCCCATGAGCCAAAGTCCTTCTGCGCAGGAGTTGCTGGCAATTGCGCGAACCGCTGCCACGCAAGCTGCAAAATTAGTAGTTTCTAGGCGAAGTGAAGTCATTGCTCAAAAATCCGAAGTGAGCACTAAAACTTCAGTTACTGATCCAGTAACTGAGATGGATCGCGCTGCTGAAGCATTGATAGTAAAAACAATAAAGTTAACTCGGCCAGATGATGGTTTTATTGGTGAAGAGGGAAGTGAGATTGTCAGCAAAACAGGAATATCGTGGGCAATTGATCCAATCGATGGAACAGTTAATTATATGTATGGCCTGCCTGTCTGGGCGGTATCAGTTGCCGCTCTTAAAGATGGTCAATCAATTGCAGGCTGTTTAGTAGCGCCTGATTTGAGCAAAATTTATTATGCAACAGCTGGCGGCGGATCGTTTGTTGAAGACAATAATGGAGTGACTCAACTTAAAACAATACCAAGCACAGATCTAGGGCAATGTTTACTTGCTACTGGATTTGCATATCGAAAAGAACGTCGCGCCGAAATTGCACCAGTTATTGCTGCTGTGCTACCGCAAGTAAGAGATTTACGCCGAATGGGTGCGGCAAGCATTGATATTACATCTGTTGCAACTGGAGGTGTTGACGCATATGTGGAATCAGGCGTACGGATCTGGGATTATGCAGCGGCATTACTAATTGCAATAGAAGCAGGAGCGGAATTTATTCATCGAAATCAACCTTGGGGCGAATGGTTATTAGTTTGTCGACCAGGATTAAAAGATCAACTCGAAGAAATAACTAATCTGCTTTAGATGCGAGATTGATACTCACGGTAATACTTACCACGAGCAACATATGCATCAGCATTTTCAATAAACTGTCCCTCTGAAACTGAATCTGGTTTTATCTTTGCGGGTACTCCAAGTGCCATAGCAAATGAAGGAACTTCCATACTGCCTGGAATAAGTGCATTTGCCCCGACAAGTGAGTTTTGCCTAACGACAGCTCCTGGTAACAACGTTGAACCTGATCCAATCAAGCAGTCATCTTCAACTGTGCAACCTTCAAGATGAGTGTTGTGACCAACTGTTACCCGCGAGCCAACTCTGGTTGGCAACACATCAGTATTGTGAATAATGCAGCCATCTTGAATAGAGGTTCGCTCACCTACATAGATTCCTGCACCATCACCACGGAGCACGGCGGTGGGCCAGATTGTGCTTTCTGCCCCAACCTCAACTCGTCCAATCAAGATCGCGTCTTCGTGCACATAGGCATCTGGATGAATCACGGGTGAATACTCGCCGAGGCGATATAGCGGCATATTGGCTCCTTTAGCACCCTATTTTGGTGGCTAGATGTGCCTTTTGTCTTTAGGTGTGGCACTATCCGCCCGCTGGGAGTGGCGAAATTGCTCCGAGTCGACCGCGTTAAAGGAGTGCAGTATGGCAACCGATTATGACGCACCGCGCAAAACAGATGAAGATCTCGCCGAAGATTCGCTGGAAGAGTTAAAGCAGCGACATGCCGAAGCTGCTCAGGCAGCAGCTGTTGATGTAGATGAGGCGGAATTAGCTGAGGTAATGGAGTTACCAGGTGCTGACCTCTCTGATCAGACATTGAGCGTATTAGTTGTACCTAAACAAGAAGGCGAATTCACTTGCTCAAGATGCTACTTAGTACATCAACGAAGTGCACTTAGTCGAGAAGTTAATGGTCAGCTCTATTGTCGCGACTGCGATCTTTAAGTTAACGAAGCCAAGAATTCTTTCGGCTTTCGAGTTCCTACAAACCACCTCTTGAATGGTTCGTGCTCGCCATTGATTTCAAATTGTAGGTAACTTATTCCTGTCCGAGCACCGAGCACTAAGTCTTGAGGTGTAACGCTTAAGCGAAATTCATCATGATTTATTGCCTTGACATTCTGAATCAGCTTAATAGGCAGCGAATAATTGCCAACTTGCAAAGAATCAGAAACGGTAATTCGCCTGATGAATTTAACCAATAAAAAGCACGTCAGCGTTAGTCCAAAATTCGCCAAACCAATTCCTATTGTCATCGAGGTTGCATATCCAGCAGCAATACCAAGCACGATTGAGCAAATGAGGCCAAAGCCAGCGATGGCTGGTGAGGGGAGAAGAATTTCCCGATACTTAACGCGCACACTGCCATCTTGCCAGTAAATCAGATTCAATTAGCCTTAGGGTGGTACCAAGATGGGGGAGCAGTAATGTTGGTTTTAGTTAAGAAATTAGTAGCCGATGTGCCGCTTCCTGTGTTTGCTCATCCAGGAGATGCTGGTGCCGATTTAGTATCCACTCAAGAAGTCACACTTGCTCCAGGGGAGCGTGCTTTAGTTCCCACGGGAATAAGCATTGCATTACCTGCAGGACTAGTTGCTTACGTAATGCCGCGGTCTGGACTTGCTATCAAACATGGAGTTACCGTTTTGAATGCGCCTGGAACCATAGATGCTGGATACCGGGGAGAGATTAAAGTTCCGTTAATCAATTTAGATTCGAAGAACGAATTTAAAATTCAACGACTAGATCGAATCGCTCAACTTACTATTTTGGAGTTGGCACGATTTCGGTTTGTTGAGGTCGAGCTATTACCAGGTAGTGATCGCGGTGAGGGTGGGTTTGGCTCTACCGGAGTTAAAGGTTGATGGCGAAATTGCTATCCAAGATCTTTCGAGATTCAAGCAAAATTGAGTCAGCGGAACTAGTAGAAACTGGATTAAAGTCTGGGGCAATGACTGTTTCAGAAATTCATCCAGGTGAAAAAGGAAAAGTGCTTGGTTTAGTTAATGCTGTGATTCACCACCCTACCCTATCAAGTCACCAGTTTGAATTTGAAATTTATGATGGTACTGAAAGGTTAAGAGTTGTTTACTTGGGACAGAAAGCATTAACTGGTATTGAACCTGGAGTTACGGTTTTATTAGAGGGTAGAGTAGTTCGAGAGAAAGCTATGAAAACTATGTATAACCCAAAGTACACATTAGTTAGGGAATCAAATTGAGTAATAATGGCCAAGTTGATGATGCATCTGTGCTAATGCAAAGAGCGCTTGGTGGCTGGCGTGGATTTATTGCAACTGCTTTGCCTAGTTTAGTTTTCGTTTTTGTTTGGGTATTTACTTACGACTTGAATTTAGCTTTGATTCTTTCATTGATTGTGGCAACCTTGGCAGCTGTTATGCAATTAATATTGCGCGACACTCTTCAGCACGTATTAAATGGTCTACTAGGAGTTGTAATTTCTGCACTTGCAGCCAAATTTACTGGTAAACCTGAGGATGCATTTTTGCCTGGTTTAATTATTAATGTTTCATATGGATTCGTATATCTCGTGGGTCAAATCATTCGAAAGCCAATTCTGGGATTTGTTGTAGGTGGCTTGATTGGCGACCTAACGGGCTGGATGAAAGATCCAAAAAAGGTTCGAGCAGCATGGGTCGCTGGATGGTTTTGGGTTGGATTGTTTGCCCTAAGGATGCTAATTCAAACACCTCTTTATTTGGCAGGCGAAGTTGCAGCGCTGGGTGTGGCGAGAGTGTTTATGGGTTGGCCCGGGTTTTTGCTTGTTTCATTCCTGAGTTACAGAGTTATGCGTCCCGCGTTCACTCATTCGGCAAAGTAGCGAAATTAACTCTGGTTCTTGTTCTTGTTTTGCTACGAACAAAAGTTCATCACCGATCTCTAGCGTATTGTCACTGGTTGGTACCAACACAGAATTGTCTCTAAGAATTGAAACTGGGGCGGTATCTGTAGGCCATTGAATGCTCCCGATACGTTTTCCAATAACAGGTGAATCTTCAGCCAAGGTAATCTCAACTAAATCAATTCCAGACTTACGAAATGTAAATAACTTAACTAGGTCACCAACACTAACTGCTTCTTCGACTAAGGCAACTAAAATTTGGGGTGTTGATACTGCGATATCTATTCCCCAGGACTCGTCAAACAGCCATTCATTCTTGGGATGATTTACTCGAGCTACTACTCGGCCAACCCCAAACTCAGTTTTAGCTAACAACGAGACAACAAGGTTAACTTTATCATCACCTGTTGTGGCAACCAAAATGTCGGTATTTGGCAGATTTGCATTTTCTAGAATAGAAATTTCGCAGACGTCTCCGAGTAAAGTCTCAGCACCTGCAAGATCATCACGATTTAAGCATTCTGGGTCCTGATCAATCATCAAAACTTTATGTCCATTTGCGATTAAATCTTTTGCGAGCGCTCGACCTACTTTGCCCGATCCGGCAATTGCAATTCTCATAGTGAACGCCCCACCTCCTTTAGTCGCGTTTCAAGCTTGTTTTTTGCACTTGATTGATAAGCGAAGATAATCAAATCGGATTGTTGCAAGATGAAATTTGGCGCGGCCAACACTGAATCAGAATTTCTGGAAATAGAAACCAACCTAATTGGAAATTCATTTTCAATCTCATTAACTGTCTTTGTAATCCATTCAGGCGGCGTTAGAAAGGATGAAACTTGAATGGCATTGTTTGCATCAGTCCAAATAGCATTGCTCGTTTCGGAATTAAGTAGTGCAATTATCTGTTGGGTCGACCAAGAAACAGAAGCGATAGTTGGGATACCCAAGCGACTATATATCTCAGCACGCTTAGGGTCATAGATGCGTGCGACTACCTTCTTTACATTAAATTTCTCTCTGGCAACTCGAGCGCTAATGATGTTTGAATTGTCACCAGAAGAAACTGAGATAAATGCATCTGCTGCTTCAATTCCCGCCTCGCGCAGAGTGTCTAAGTCAAATCCCACTCCAACGACTTTTTGTCCCTGAAATTGGCGAGGTAGGTCTTGGAAAGCTTGTGCACTCTTATCAATAATTGATACAAAATGACCTTCACTGGATAACTTAGTTGCAACTGCAATGCCAACTCGGCCACATCCCATAACAATTACATGCATAAATTTCAACCACCTGTGCGCTTGTAACGCTAAGCCTAACCCCTAGTGGTGGGCTAGGCTATCAACTGTGTCGATATTTCTTGATGGTATTAAGCGAATCATTGTTGGTCGAAGGTTAAGTAGCGAAAGACTTGGCCAAACACTTTTGCCTAAGCGAATTGGTTTTCCGGTATTTGCATCTGACGCACTTTCGTCTAACGCATACGCGACTCAAGAAATCCTATTAGTACTCTCTCTAGGCGGCATTGCACTGTTATCAGATTCAATTATCGTCGCAGCAACTGTGTTATTAGTCATGGGAGTAGTTGTAACTTCATATCGACAGAATGTTTATGCATACCCCAGCGGTGGCGGCGATTATGAAGTGGTAAGCAAGAATCTTGGTAAACGAGCTGGCCTAGTTGTAGGAAGTTCACTTTTGGTTGATTATGTACTAACAGTTGCCGTTTCAATCAGTGCCGCGGTAGATAACATTGGATCAGCATTTCCTTTTGTTGCTCAAAATAAAGTACTGGTTGCAATTTCGTTAGTTCTAGTTATTACCATGATAAATCTCCGGGGAACTAAGGAATCTGGATTGTTATTTGCAATCCCAACCTATGCTTTTCTATTTGGCGTTTTTGGTATGTTTCTAGTTGCGGGCTATCGCTACGCAATGGGTGATGTGATGCTAGCGCCGTCAAGTCAGTATGAGATTGCGGCAGAGCAAACGTTCACTGGACTTGCTCTTGTGTTTCTTATAGCCAGAGCATTTGCTAGCGGATGCACGACATTAACCGGTGTTGAAGCATTGAGTAATTGCGTGCCACAGTTTAAAGAGCCTAAATCCAAGAATGCTGCAACGTCGTTATTGCTATTGGGCCTGGTATCTGGTTCTATCTTTTTAGGGTTAACTTTGCTTGCCCGATTGACTCAGGTGCGAATTGCTGATTCACCCGATAGATTAGTTGGGTTCCCAGAAGGTGGTTATCAACAAACAGTAATTACTCAAATCGCTGATGCAGTGTTTGGACCGTTTTATCTTGGCTTTTTATACATTTCTTTTGTTACTGCTCTTATTTTGGTACTTGCGGCTAACACTGCATATAGCTCTTTTCCAATTCTAGGTTCGATTCTTGCCCGCGACGAGTTTTTGCCCAAGCAACTGCATACCCGCGGTGATCGATTAGCTTATTCAAATGGAATTTTGACTTTAGCTGCTGCTGCTAGTTTTCTAATCTGGATTTTTGACGCTTCTGTAACGAAACTGATTCAGCTTTATATTTTGGGAGTTTTTCTTTCTTTCACACTTGGTCAGTTAGGAATGATTCGATATTGGAATCGATTGCTACCAAAAGCCAATATTGAAGACCAAAAAAAGATGCGAAGAACTCGTTTGATTAACTTTCTTGGATTTGTAATAACGGGAATGGTGGTAGTTATCGTTTTAGTAACAAAATTTACTCATGGCGCATGGATTGTGTGCTTAGTCATTCCAGCTATCTGGTTAGTTATGTCTGGTATCAACAAGCATTATCAGAAGGTAAGAATTGAATTGATCCCAAATGCAGAAGAAATGACTGCGCTACCCAGCCGAACGCATGCCATAGTTTTAGTTTCTAAAATTCATAAACCAGCCCTGCGAGCAATTGCCTATGCTCGGGCATCTAGACCTAGCACAATTGAAGCAGTAACAGTCGCCATTGATAAGGGGGAATCCAATAATCTTGCTGAGGAGTGGACTGCAAGGCAAATTCCCATCCCATTAAAGATTATTGCATCACCATACCGAGAAGTCACTCGTCCAATCATCGACTATATAAAGAGTATTCGTCGAGTATCGCCAAGAGATCTAATAGTGGTATTTGTTCCTGAATATGTGGTAGGGAGATGGTGGGAACAGTTACTGCATAATCAATCAGCATTAAGACTAAAAGCACGATTGAGATTAATGCCAGGCGTTGTAGTTACAAATGTACCTTGGCAGTTAAGCACTAGTGAACAAGAAATCGACGCTTGATAGCAACACTTGAGATACTTGGATATGCAGCTGGTGGCAGTTGTGTGGCTCGGCACGAAGGTCGAGTCATTTTTGTTCGAGGTGTCTTACCTGGTGAGTTAGTAAAGGTTGATATCTCTGAACAAACACAATCGAAGCGATATGCAAATGCAACTTTGATTGAGATCATTAAACCTTCTCCAATCAGAGTTAATGCTCCATGTAAATATTTTGGACAATGTGGTGGATGTGACTGGCAACATTTAAGCCTTGAAAATCAAAAAAAGATGCATCTCCAAACAATGTCAGACCAGTTACAGCGAATAGGTAAATATAGCGACCTAATTATTTTGCCAGTTATGACTGTCCCGAACGAATCTGGCCTCCATTATCGAACCAAGATGCGCTATGCGATTTCGGACAACGGAAAAATTGCGATGCGAAAAGTTAGAAGCAACAACTTGGTTGAAATTGATTCTTGTTTGCTAGCAAGTAAAGAAATAGATCGAGTGACAAAAGATGGTTGGAATCCAGGGGATGAAATCACGATTGTTTCAGCAACTGAAGAGACGCTAGTTTTAACTGAAAAAAACAATTCACCAGAGATATCATTTAAGAATAGATATGGCACCTGGGTAGCTCCTGCCGGCGAATTTTGGCAGATACACAAAGGCGCACCAGAATTGTTGATAGCTGAAGTGCTGGCTCGATTAAACCCTGTTGCCGGAGATCGAATAGCAGATCTTTATGCCGGTGTTGGTCTATTTTCTTTACCAATTGCAAATCGAGTAGGTAAATCAGGAAGAGTGGTTGCTGTTGAATTTGATCGTCGTGCCTATCGCAGTGCAACAAATAATTTAAAACCTTTTCCATGGGCTCAAGCGGTTAATGCGGATGTTGCTAGATATCTGACAAATGCTGAATTAGTGAACAAAGTAGTAGTTGATCCACCTCGCTCAGGATTAAATAGTTCTGTTATAAATCATTTAACTCGCATGGATGGACTAACTCAAATTTGCTATGTCAGCTGTGATGTTGGCACCTTGGCTCGAGATTTGCGTGAATTTGCAGATTTGGGCTGGCAGATTGGGGAAATTCAGCCAATGCTGCTTTTCCCAATGACAGCTCACCTGGAGACGATAGTCTCTGTTAGTAAATTATCTTGATATCAAGATAATTGGTGCCTAGGATTGTGCTGGAGGAAGAATGTCAAAGAACTCTTTTGCTGCTAAAAAAGAAATGCAGATTGGATCAGCAAAGCACACCTACTATTCAATTATCGATGTACCTGGGGCTACAACATTGCCATTTAGTCTCAAAATCCTGCTAGAAAATTTATTGCGAACTGAAGATGGTGCGAACGTCACGAAGGAACAGATTGAATCGCTAGCAAATTGGAACCCAAGCGCTGAGCCCGACATAGAGATTCAGTTCACTCCTGCTCGAGTAATTATGCAGGACTTTACCGGCGTTCCGTGTGTAGTTGATTTGGCTACTATGCGTGAGGCAATTACTCAATTAGGTGGAGATGCAAAACGAGTAAACCCGTTGGCACCAGCTGAGTTGGTTATTGATCATTCAGTCATTGTGGATTATTTCAATCGACCAGATGCTTTTGAACTAAATGTCAAGCTAGAATATGAACGCAATAGTGAAAGATATAAATTCTTGCGGTGGGGCCAGGGCGCATTTGATGAATTCAAAGTTGTACCTCCAGGCACAGGAATAGTTCATCAAGTAAATATTGAACACCTGGCACGCGTCGTAATGATGCGAAACAATGAAATTTACCCAGATACTTGCGTAGGAACTGACTCGCATACCACGATGGTTAATGGTTTGGGGGTTCTAGGTTGGGGAGTTGGCGGAATAGAGGCAGAAGCTGCGATGCTTGGTCAACCAGTCTCAATGCTTATTCCTCGAGTCGTTGGATTCAAACTTCGCGGTGCACTGCAACCAGGCGTTACCGCAACAGATTTAGTTTTAGTAATCACTGAGATGCTTCGAACTCACAAAGTTGTTGGTAAGTTTGTTGAGTTTTATGGTGAAGGTGTAGCGCAGGTTCCGCTGGCAAATAGAGCAACGATTGGAAATATGAGTCCAGAATACGGCTCTACTGTTGCAATTTTTCCAATTGATCAAGAAACATTGGATTATTTAGCGCTAACTGGAAGAAGTACTGAGCAAGTAGAATTGGTTGAGAAATATGCGAAGGCACAAGGCTTATGGCATAACCCAAATGTAGAACCAAGATATTCAGAGTATCTCGAGCTTGATTTGTCAACTGTTGAACCCTCAATTGCAGGACCAAAACGTCCACAAGATCGAATATTGGTAAAAGAAGCGAAGAAATCTTTTGCTTCATTTTTGCCAACGTATACAAATGATTTGGAGGCTGCGGAGAAAATTGAAGTTGATGGGAAGCAGATTAAACTCACGCACGGAAAAGTGGTAATTGCCGCTATAACTTCATGCACAAACACTTCTAACCCTGAAGTTATGTTAGGTGCGGGCCTATTGGCTAAGAAGGCCGTTGCAAAAGGTTTAAGTCGTGCACCTTGGGTAAAAACATCTCTGGCACCTGGTTCTCAAGTTGTAACCGACTACCTTAATCGCGCAGGAGTTACCAAGGCTCTAGATGAATTAGGTTTTGATTTAGTCGGCTACGGGTGCACTACCTGTATTGGTAATTCCGGGCCGTTGCCAGTTGAAATAAGTAAGGGAGTGCAAGAAGGGGATTTAGCAGTTGCAGCAGTGCTCAGTGGTAACCGCAATTTTGAAGGCCGAATAAATCCGGATGTAAAACTCAACTTTTTAGCCAGCCCACTCTTAGTTGTTGCATATGCACTTGCTGGCACTATGGATATTGATTTGACTTCTGATCCGTTAGGGCAGGATAAGGCAGGAAAACCGGTTTATTTGAAGGACATCTGGCCAAGTACTGAAGAGATTCAATCTGCAATTTCTAATTCGATAAATGTAGAACTTTTCAAGAATAGATATAAGGAAGTCTTCAAGGGTGATGAAACTTGGCAAAATTTACCAACTCCATCAGGCCAGACATTTAAGTGGGATGAAAAATCAACTTATGTGCGAAAACCACCTTACTTTGATGAGATGACGCTGGCGTTAACCCCGGTAACTGAAATTGAGGGAGCTCGAGTGCTAGCTAAATTGGGCGACTCGGTTACTACCGACCATATTTCCCCGGCAGGTAACATCAAACAGGATTCGCCTGCCGGAAAATATTTGATGTCAAATGGGGTTGAAGCTATAGATTTTAATTCATATGGGTCGCGTCGAGGAAATCATGAAGTGATGATTCGCGGCACTTTTGCCAACATTAGGTTAAAGAATGATTTAGCTGATGGCAAAGAAGGCGGATTCACTAAAGATTTCACAAAATCCGATCTGCCAACAGTTCCTATTTACGATGCTGCACAATCTTATGCGCAATCGAATACTTCTTTGATTGTGTTAGCTGGAAAAGAATATGGCTCAGGATCTTCTCGAGATTGGGCTGCAAAAGGAACTGCGTTATTGGGCGTGCGCGCTGTTATCGCTGAGTCATATGAGCGCATTCATCGCTCCAATTTAGTGGGAATGGGAGTACTCCCGTTGCAATACCTGGATGGCGAAAGTGCTGAAACTTTAGGATTAACAGGCACTGAAACTTTCAGTATCAGTGGAATTACTGAGTTGAATTCTGGCTCAACTCCAAAGAAAGTTTCTGTATCAGCAACTAGCCCAACTGGAAATGTAACGAAATTCGAGGCAGCTCTTAGAATAGATACGCCTCGTGAAGCAGATTATTATCGTAACGGTGGGATTTTGCAGTTTGTGTTACGCAATTTGGTTAAGTTGTAGATGCTAAATTGAGCACAAGCTAACATACTTCCTAAACCAGATAAACTAAGAAAAGAGCAGTTAAATTATGTGTTCAAAAGTTGTTTGCAGTAAGTGCGGCAAACCAACATGGTCTGGTTGCGGCGAGCATATTGAACAGGCATTGTATGGAATTGCTGAAAAGGACAGATGTCAATGTCTTACTGATGGCACCTCTACCAAAAGAAAATGGTATTTCTCAAAGTAAATCGATTCTTGCTATTGTCTAGTCTCTGATTAATTCTTGACTGATGATAAATTCTTCAGATGCTAATAACTTCTTTTCACTCTTATTCAACAACTGAACTGATCCATACCCCCAAACCTCCCAGGAATCTAAATTACCATCGCTGAAAACTGCTGTGTTTTCATCTATGCCAATTGAAACCAATTCTTGATTTGATTTCCCTAAGTATTTCGCTACAGGAGTTGGCAACCAACCAAAGTAACGATCAAAATGTGGCAAAACCTTTAGGTTTGGTATCAAGTTAAGTCCGGGCGTTGCAGCAGCGGTGAGTTTAAATAGATTTGGAATTTCACTTACCAGCGCCATCGCTCCTGCGCTGCAACCAGCTAAAGCAGATCCGCATTTCCAATTCGTCTCAATCTCGTTTAGTAGCAATGTGTCGCGCAAAGTTTGCGCAAGATAAAATGGGTCACCGCCAGAGAGATAAATCAACGCTGCATCCGAAACTAGTTGAGCGTATTTGCGGTCGTTTGCAGATTCACGGTCAAATGCGGGAATGAATATCTGTTCAATTCCTAAACGATCTGCTTGTTGAGCACCTAGTTCTTGCCATCTCTGCCAAGATGTAATTCCTTCTTTTCCAGCAGCAGTTGCCAGTTGTACGTATTTGGGAGATTTACCTGCCGTGATTCCAGATTCAATTAAGCGTTGCTCGAGTGGTTGCATCGCTGGGAGATATTCACCTGAGCCAACTAACGCAACGGCACCTGTCATATTTCCTCTTACCTAGGGGGCTTTACCATAAACTAACGGCATCAGAATTAGGAGAGTGGATGACAAACCGTTCGATATCAATTGCTGGTCTAACGTTAGGGCTTTTTGCATTTTTAATTACGTATAACTGGGGTGATTCTGATCCTGATCAACTAACTTTTTCAGAAGCACTTACTACAGCCGCGGCAGTTTATATTATGGTTTTTTTGGTACTAAAAATTTTTGCTGCAATTATTGATCGTTTTAGAGATTAACATTTATAAATTTTTGTGCAAGTAGCTGTGTAGCCCATTTTTTTGCGCCTAACTCCTGCAGTATTGTCTCTAACTGTATTTGATTTCTAAAGTCATATAGTTCCCAACAGAAATTTCGCAGGATTTCTGGTGCAATCAACACTTCTGGTGAAATTTCTAGCTCAGCAGCTAACTCGTTGCTAGCTAATCTATATTTTGTCCATCGAGCAAATGCTTCAGGATTAATTTCTTCCCATGATTTTGGATGCGGAACAATGCTTTCGCGTCTAACTGTTCTTGGTAACTCAGATTCCTCTACATTTAGGGCGAGTTCAATTGCTGAGTACCAATCCTCGATATAGTCCAAAGCCACTCCTCGCACAGACTTACGAATTTGCTCGATTGTTGGCAATTTGTTTATGGCTGATTTAGCTAATGAAATCAGTACTCGGTCATTGACCAGTCGACCTGGCGCTAGGTCAAGTTCTTTTGCGATATTGTCTCGAGTTAGCCATAACTGACGAACAACTTCTTTTTGTCTTCGATTTGGTAACTCGTGTATTCCTGAAGTTCTGCGCCACGGATCTGGCTTGGGGGAATTGGCCTGAAAATGCTTTAACTTTTCAAATTCTTCATCAGCCCAAACAGATCTTCCTCTGGTTGAGAGCATCTCCTCTAGTTTTGTCTTTAATTCTGGAAGTAGTTCAACATCGAGAGCTGCATAGTTCAACCAGTCCTGATCTAGTGGGCGAACTGACCAATTAACTGCTGAATGCTCTTTGGCCAGTGACAAATTTAGTAATGTTTCAGTTAGTGCTGCCAAACCAACTTTTGGTAATCCAATCAATTTAGCTGCTAGTTCGGTATCAAATAGCTTTTTTGGTTTAAGTCCTAATTCAGTAAGGCAGGGTAGATCCTGAGTTGCGGCATGCAGTATCCATTCTTGATTGTTGAGGAATTTTTGCAAAGTAGAGATATCTAGATTGACGGGATCAATAAGCACAATTGGTGCACCTACGCGATATAACTGAATCAAATATGCACGTTGATAATATTTGAAACCTGATGCTCGCTCAGCATCTATTGCAACTGCACCAACTCCAAGTTCTAGTTTAGAAATTGCAAAATTAAGAGCAGTACCGTCTCCAACGAGCGGCAAAACCTCATTTATAGGAGATAGTCGCAATTCGGAACCAGAAATCTCAGCTTCGCTGGCAGTATTGGGGTCCAAGCATTGATCTGATTTAGGTATCAAGATTTATGATCAACTATCTATGTGTGTTTCGATGCAAACTCTTCACGCCTTCTGGATCAATTCCAGCCGCAACGCAAACTAACTCACTCCAAGCGCAAATATGTTGCTCCAAATGACCAGTATCTACTGGACTCCAAGATGCTCGAATCTCAATTGTGGAAGGACTCTGTTCATCAATTGCACCAAATCCCTTTGCAGAAGTTCTGGTAACTGTTCCAGATAACTCTTGAGTTTTGGCATTGAATTTAGCCAGCGCTTCTTCTAGCCATTGCCATGCGATATGAAGGATTAGCGGATCATTAGCCAACTCTGACTCAATCTCAGCTTTTAGGAAGATAATCACACGAGCGGTTGAGTTCCACGCTGGATCTCCATCTGGGTTGTAAAGAACAACCACTCGCGAATCAGCAAAATGCTGCTCAGTATTAATCTCCCCCAAAAGCGAAATCCCATATGGTGCCAATTTCTTGGGCGAGGGCGCTGATACAACTTGAAGCTCATCTCGGAACAAGATGCCTGCGGTCAGGTTCTCAAATTCTGCGGGCGAGAGCACGTCTCAAGATACGAGAAGTCCCCGGGATTCCCCAATCACAACTCACCTTTTCCCAGAGATTGGCCAGCCGGCCTGAACTTTGGGCAGATGGGAGAAAAGTGGCAGGGGGAGGTTGACATTGGAAATAAATGGAGTAAAGTGGGGCAAAGTGGAGATAGTTCACTGAAAATTCTTTATTCGGGGGAGAGTGAGCAATGTTTCTTGGCACTCATGAACCCCGTTTGGATGAAAAAGGTCGCCTGGTGTTGCCGGCTAAATTTCGAGATGGACTAGCCACAGGTGTCGTTTTAACAAAGGGTCAAGACCGCTCCCTGGTTTTGTGGCCAATGGTGGAATTCAGCGCTTATGCAGATCGACTTCGAGAAGCTTCCCGAACCGATGCTCGTGTACGCAGTTACCTCCGCGTCTTCTTCTCTAGTGCATTTGACCAAGTTCCGGACAAGCAAGGTCGAATCAATATTCCAACCAGTTTGCGTGATTACGCCGGACTGGACCGAGAAGTAGTAGTTGTCGGCGCTGATACCACCATTGAGGTTTGGGACTTGGGAACTTGGAACAGCTACTTGACCAATGCAGAACCGAAATTCGCCGATATTTCCGAGGAGGTAGTACCCGGCGTTTTTTAATCGATCGGCTTTGGCCTCTCGCCGCTGCACTCCGATACGTCTTCCCCCGTAGCGGAAAGCAGTAGCAGCGGAGGGGGACCAAGGTCAATCGAAAAAACCAACAAATCAACCAAGGGGGAAAATGAATCACGTTGTAGGAGTAACTAAGAAATCGGTGCGCTTTCGGTTGCGAAGTGTAATTGCATTAAAGCGCAATAGAGCTGAGTTAATTAATTCCTCACCAGCTTTAGTTGCGGTGGGAAGATAAATTGAGCACTGCCTTGGCACCAGATCACGTACCAGTTATGGTTGATCGAATTGTTGAATTGTTATCACCTGCAATTTCTCAGGAGAGTTCAATTCTCATTGATGCAACACTGGGCGCGGGCGGCCATGCTGCAGTTTTCTTGGAGAAGTTTCCCCACTTAAAACTGATTGGAATAGACCGCGATGCAACTGCAAGTAGATTAGCTACAGTAAATTTGCAATCAAAATTTGGTCTAGATGTAATGCAACGTTTTCAAGTATTGAATATTCCATATGACCAAATGCAAACTGAGTTGAACAAACTTAAGATAAATCAAGTTGATGCAGTACTTTTTGATCTTGGCGTTTCTAGTATGCAATTAGATCAATTAGAGCGCGGATTTTCTTATTCAAAATCTGCACCTTTAGATATGCGTATGGACACCAGCAGTGGTACGACTGCAGCGGAGTTACTTAACTCAGCTGACGTGCGTGAGTTAAATAGAATATTAAAAGTTTATGGTGAAGAACGGTTTGCAACTAGAATTGCTAATGAGATTGTTCGTGCACGTACCAAACAAAAATTTGAGACAACTGATCAACTAGTAGCTTTGATCTATGAAGTGATTCCAGCGCCTGCAAGACGAACTGGTGGGCATCCAGCAAAACGAACATTTCAAGCACTTCGAATCGCGGTTAATAATGAATTGCAAATTCTAGAACGTGCCATACCTGCTGCAATTGAGTTGTTGAAAATAGGTGGACGACTTGCTGTGCTCTCTTATCATTCCCTAGAAGACAGAATTGTTAAGCAAGCACTTAATAAAGCAATTGGTACGCAACCAGCCATCAATCTGCCTATTGCCCTTGCTCCGGCAAAATTGAAGTTATTGACTCGCGGTATTGAGCGTCCAAGTGCGTCTGAAATCGCTCAAAACCCGCGTGCTGCTAGTGCAAAACTTCGTGCAGCCGAAATATTGATCAAGGATGCGGCATGAGTGCATTAGTTGATTTTACTACTGCAAAAGTCGCAGTTATCCGTCCGCAGTTTGCTGAATTAGTTGGGGTTAGGCCAAAAATTGCTATAAAAAATAAAAGTCTTCCCATATCGGCTTTTATAAGTCTAGTAATTGTGATGATAGCAATTTCAATGATGGGAGTTATATTTCTGCAGGCGTTAGTTGCTAAGTCGGCATTTCAAAAAGTGGAATTAGTTCAACAGCGAACTGTTCTGATAGCTGAGCGAGCTTATTTAATGGAACGTGCAGCACAGTTGGAATCTCCTCAAGTTTTACTTGAGCGTGCCAAAGCAATTGGAATGATTTCTCCTGAACGACCGACATATCTGAGATTATCCGATCATAAATTACTGGATGGTCGGCGGAATTAATGTCCGAAGATTTACAGTATCGTCGGCATAAAAGCCAGTCCAAAGGGCGAATGGGTTTTACCACCGTTCTCTTTTTCTTAGTATTTTCACTTTACACATCGCAGTTAGTTCGAATTCAAGCGGTAGAAGCAGAGGAGTTAGCCCAACGTGGTCTTGAAAAACGATTGCGTGAAGTGGTTGTGCCTGCTATGCGAGGTGCGATTACAGATTCAAACGGGATTGCTCTAGCTTCAACAGTTCCAGCATATGACATAACAGTTGATCAAACTCGAGTTATTGAACCAAATCAAACCGCAAGAGCACTTGCACCTATTTTGAATTTGGATGTTAAATTAATCAAGAGCAGACTCGTTGGTGATAAACGGTTCAATTTCCTAGCACGTTCAGTTACAAGTCAAACATGGGAGAGAGTAGCAAGTTTAAGTTTGCCGGGTATCTACTCTGAGCGAACGACCAGAAGAGTTTATCCATATGCTGATTTAGCTGGAAATGTAATTGGATTTGTAGGAACAGATGGACACGGATTAGCAGGTCTTGAAGGGGGAATGGAAAACACACTTGCCGGCCAGGATGGCCTTTTGCGTTACGAGGGAGGTGCAGCTGGTCGAAGAATCCCTGCCACTGATTCCCGTACTGAACAAGCAATACCGGGGACCACTATTAGGTTGAGTATTGATCGAGATTTGCAATTTATTGCACAAAACGCAATAGCAGCTAAAGTCGAAGAGGTAAATGCCGACTGGGGTACTGTGGTGGTTTTAGAGCCACAAACAGGACGAATATTAGCCTTAGCCTCAGTTCCAACCGTTAATCTTTCACAACCATTACAGTCAGATATTGCGGATCGAAAAAATCGTGCGGTCACAGATATGTTTGAACCAGGTTCAACAGGCAAGATAATGACTTTTGCCGCAGCATTAGAAGAAGGTGTCATCACTCCTACATCAAAAATTGAAGTTCCTCCTCGTCTTTCAAGACCAACTAAAGTTTTTCATGATCACACACCGCACGGTCATCTCAAGTTAACTGCAAATGGTGTGCTAGCGCAGAGTTCTAACATCGGTACTATTTTGATTGCAGAAAAACTCAGTTCTCCAAACCTTATGCACGATTACTATGTGAAGTTTGGCATCGGGCAGAAAACTTCTTTAGGTTTCCCAGGTGAATCCGCAGGCGCGATGCTCACGCCAAGTCAATGGTCAGTCACTACTTTTCCAACTATGTCTTTTGGTCAAGGTTATGCAACTACCGCGGTACAGATGGCTTCAGTTTTTGCTACTATCGCAAATGATGGTGTTCGGATGCCAGTGAGTTTGGTTGATGGTTATGTTGGTAGCGATGGAATATTTAAGCCAGTTGAAAGCAAGCCAGGAGTGCGAGTTGTATCGCCAGATACCGCAATCACACTGCGAAAGATGCTGGAGAGCGTAGTAAGTTCAAATGGAACGGCACCATCCGCTCAAATAAATGGATATCGCGTTGCTGGAAAAACTGGAACTGCACAGCGGTCTGATCAATCTTGTGGTGGTTGCTATCAGGGCTACACAGCTTCATTTATTGGTATGGCTCCAGCTAATGACCCAAAAGTTGTTGTCGCAGTGATTGTTGACAACCCACGAAAAGGTCATTTCGGTGGAGTCATTGCAGGACCCGTTTTTAGAGAGGTCACTGCTTTTGCACTGCAGAAGTTGAAAGTTATGCCTCAAGGTGGCAGAGTGGAGAAAATTCCAACTACGTGGGGCAGGTAATGATTCAACCTCCGTCATTAGCCGGCATATGCGCTAATTACAATCTGCGCGCTCCAGATTTCGCTATTGAGCATGTGTATCACTCTTCAAAAGATGTTACGCCTGAAAGTATTTTTTTTGCACTCCCTGGAAATAAAATTCATGGCGCTAGTTTTGCATCTGAAGCAATTTCTAAAGGTGCAAAAGCTATTTTCACTGATAGCGCTGGAGCGCTGTTAATCAAAACCGATTTACCTGTTGTGGTGGTTTCAAATCCAAGATCTGAATTAGCTAATGTTGCAGCTCAGATTTATGGTCCACATATTGCTGATTTGCACCTGTGGGGAATCACAGGTACGAACGGAAAAACCACAACAAGTTATTTCTTACGTCAACTTTTACCACAACCAGCTGCTGTTATTGGTACGACCGGAATCTATGATGGAAAATCTAGAAAATCTCTCGCCCGCACAACTCCTGAAATAGATGATTTGTATCGCGTGCTTATTTCTTTGAGAAAGTCAGGAGTAAAGAAGATTGTTCTTGAAGTTTCAAGTCATGCTCTAGCTCTTGATAGAGTGACTGGATTAAAGTTTCAAGCCGTTGCTTTTACTAATTTGTCACAAGATCATCTAGATTTTCATAAAACAATGGATGCTTATCTTCAAGCTAAAGCAAAACTCTTTGATAAAAAGTTTAGTGAGTATGCAGTTGTTTGCACAGACACTGCAGAAGGTCGGGCAATTGCTGATTTGGCAGATGCCAATGGAATGATTGTTGCAACCGTTTCTACAGGTAACAATGTAGGTACTTGGACCATATCAGATGAACTAGTAGGTGTTGACGAGTTATCTGGGCGAATAAACCCAGTGGGATTGAAGTTAAAGTTAAATTTTGGAGGACGCTTTAATTTCGCAAATGCCTTATTAGCAGTAGCAATGGCTGACCAAGTTGCTGAAGTATCACAGGATCAAATAGATGAATTGGCTAAAGTGGAAGTGCCAGGCAGAATGCAAGTTATCTCTGGTAAAGGCGTTAAGGCAATCGTTGATTATGCCCACTCTCCAGCAGCAATAGCGTCAGTTGTTTCTGAGATGCGAACTTCAGTTCCAGGAAAACTGATAGTAGTTATTGGTGCAGGTGGAGATCGCGATAGTAGCAAACGAAAACCAATGGGATCAGCGCTTACAGGTGCAGATTTAGTTTTGGTTACTGATGACAATCCACGCAATGAAGATCCCCAGAAGATACGAGTAGATTTGATAGCAGGTGTTGCAGAGTCAGGAATTCGTTATCGCGAAATTCCCGATCGTCGAGCAGCGATAGCGCAAGCAATTAGTGAGGTTAAAACGAGTAATGATTTAGTTATGGTTTTGGGCAAAGGGCACGAGCAAGGTCAACAAATTGGAGACATTGTTTATGAATTCGATGATGTAACTGAAGTTAGAGAAGCCATTGCGAAACGAGAATCAAATGAGTGAGTTAACACTAAGCGAGATTCTCACCATAACCGATGGCGTGGGGCATAAACTAAGCAAACTAGATTCAAAACCAACTAACGCGTGTTATGACTCTCGAGATGTCACGCCTGGCTCACTTTTTGCAGCATTTAAGGGAGCCAGAGTTGACGGCCATAGCTTTGCAGGTGGAGCAATTGATAAGGGTGCGCTAGTTATTTTGGCTAGCCGTCCACTTGATTTGCCATCTATTGTTGTATCTGATGTGCAGATAGCTTTAACAAAGTTGGCAATTGCAAACCGAAACAAACTCAATATACCGGTGTTAGCGCTAACTGGTTCAAGCGGCAAAACAACAACAAAAGATCTGTTAATTGATTTGCTTTCATCTAAAGGAAATTTGGTTGCAACCAGTGGATCAAGAAACAATGAATTAGGTATGCCTTGCACAATAATGGGAGCTAATAGCAACACTGCAAGTTTGGTGCTTGAAATGGGCGCGCGTCACAAAGGAAACATTTTTGAACTTTGCCGAATTGCACGGCCAAATATTGTCGGAATAACAAATATCGGGTCTGCCCATTTGGGTGAATTTGGGTCTCGTGAAGCGATTATGCAAACAAAAGGCGAAATAGTTGAATTGCTCAATGAAGATAATTTTGCCGTATTAAATGCTGATCAAAATGAATCTCAAGAAATTGCCAAAAGGACAAAAGCAAAAATATGGTTGGCTGGCTACTCAATTGACGCTGAAATCAGAGTAACTAACCTCGAATTAGATAATCAAGCCCAACCAAGTTTTACTCTAACAACTCCCTTTGGCGCAATCGATGTGCAGTTACATTTAGTTGGTGCACATCATGCAAATAATGCAGCAATAGCAACTGGAATGGCGCTAAGAGCAGGCATTTCATTAGATCAGATTTCAACAGCGCTAGCGGATGCTCGTCCTCGCAGCGGATTGAGAATGGCAACAAGTGAAATCGGTGGAGTTAAAGTAATTGATGATTCCTACAACGCTAATCCCGAGAGCATGCTAGTTGCCCTTGATGCATTAAATAGGCTCAGTTGTGCTGGTAGGAAGATTGCTGTACTTGGCGAGATGGCGGAACTTGGTGAGCATTCCAAAAAATTGCACCATGAAGTGGGAGCAGCGGCCATTCAATCTGACTTACTAATTGGAATTGGGAGTTGGGGTAGTGAAATAATCGCTGGGGCACTTGCAGCTGGAATGGATAAAAACCAAACTAAATGGTGTGCAAATGAATCCGAGGCCATTTCAACATTGCGACACGAATTAGAATCAGGGGATGTTGTGCTCTTTAAGGCTTCTCGTGCAGCAGGATTCGACCAAGTTGCAGCAAAGGTTAGAGATTTCCTGAGCGAGAAAGGTAATTAGGCGTGCGATTAATAGTGTTGTCTGCTTTATTATCTTTAATCACTAGCCTTCTTGCCACACCAACGCTAATTAGATTTTTGCGCGCTCGAGGTCTAGCGCAGGCAATCAAGCAATCTACTGATACTGCTAATTATCCAGATCACGAACATAAACGTGGAACACCAAGTATGGGTGGATTAGCGATTGTGTTTGCCGTGTTAGTGGGTTATTTTGGATCTCACTTAGCTTTCTGGACTCCTCCTTCAGCATCGGGGTTACTTGTTCTATTTTTAACGTTGGCTCTTGGATTAATTGGATTTATTGATGATTACAAAAAAGTATTTTTACAACATAGCGCAGGTATCAAGCCGCGCACCAAGTTAGTTTTTCAAACTATCATAGGTTTAGTTTTTGGATTTTTTGCTTTGCAATTTGCAGATGATCGCGGAATAACACCTGCCTCATTGTCCATTTCCATAGTTCGAGAAACAAATCTAGTTCTACCAAGTATTCTAATGATTTTGTTTATTTGGTTGATGATAACCGCAACTACAAACGCAGTAAATATAACTGATGGATTAGACGGCTTAGCATCAGGTGCAGCGTTTGTGACGTTTGCATCATTCGCATTGTTAGGTTTTTGGCAATTCGGTCAAAGTTGTGCAAAAGATGAATACATCAAATGCTACAACGTCCGAGATCCGCTGGATTTAGCAATTATTGCAGCCGCATTTGCTGCGGCAGTTTTTGGATTCCTTTGGTTTAACACCTCTCCAGCCAGCATCATTATGGGAGATACTGGATCTTTTGCAATTGGTGGCGCAATTGTTGCGTTAGCAATTTTTACACACACCCAATTGCTACTAGTTTTACTTGGTGGTTTGTTTGTCTTCACAACAGGTTCAGTAGTTTTACAACGAATTTCATTTAAACTGCGCAAGAAGCGCATTTTTCTAATGTCACCAATACATCACCATTTTGAGTTAAAGGGTTGGCCAGAGCAACAAATCGTTGTTAGATTTTGGATTTTGCAGGGATTGTTTGTCGGCGCAGGTCTTGCAGTCTTTTACGCTGAATGGGTTGCGCGGTGACAGATTTAAGCTATATCAATAGAGGTTCGAGCCTTGTAGATCTGAAAGTGGTCGTGCTAGGCATAGGGGTTGCTGGTTTCGCTTGCGCTGATGCTTTACTGAGATATCACGCCAAGGTAATCGTCTTAGATGAAAGCACGTATTCGGATGCCCAACGTCGTGCGCAAATTTTAGAAACCTTGGGAGCACAAGTAATACTTAGTGCTAAAGATTTGCCAGATGCTAATCTTGTGGTGACATCACCTGGTTTACCACCAGATCATCCTTGGTTGACTCATTACCAGATGAATAAAATTCCCATTTGGGGTGAGTTAGAACTAGCTTGGCGCTTGCGAGATCCCAATACGCCATGGCTGTTGATTTCTGGCACAAATGGAAAAACTACCACGACTCTAATGACCAATTCGATACTAACCGCTGCAGGATTGAAGTCTAAAGCAATTGGCAATATTGGTTATCCGGCAATTGATGCAGTAACTGATGGAGAAACATACGATGTTTTTGTGGTAGAGGTTGGAGTTCAGCAACTTCCATTTGTACATTCCATCTCACCACTAGCATCAGTTGTATTAAATCTAGCTCCAGATCATTTGGACCATTTTGGCACTATGGACCAGTATCGAAATATGAAGGCTCGCACCTACGAAAACACGGTCATTGCAGCTATCTATAACGATGAAGATCCGACAACAATGGCGATGGTTGAACAGGCAAACGTGGTTGATGGTTGTCGAGCTATTGGTTTTACCAGAAAAATACCTGCTCGATCAATGGTTGGTGTTGTTGAAGATTTGATTGTAGATCGAGCGTTTATTGTAGAACGAGCAACTTCTGCGCAAGAGCTAGCATCGGTATTGGATGTGAAACCATTCGCGCCGCACAATGTTAGTAATGCACTAGCGGCAGCTGCATTAGCACGTGCGTTTGGAGTGCCAGCAAGTGCAGTTAGCCAAGGCTTGCAGAATTTTGAACCAGCTTCACACCGAATTCAATTTGTTGGGGAAGTAAATGGCGTTAAATATATTGATGACTCCAAGGCAACTAATGCCCATGCTGCCTTTGAATCGATTATGTCTTATCAGAATGTAGTTTGGATTGGTGGAGGAGATGCAAAGGGACAGAATCTTTTGGAACTTATCAAATCTACCTCAGCAAATATGCGTGCTGCCGTGTTGCTTGGCAAAGATAGGGATGAGATATCTGGTTACCTAAGCCAAACCGCACCAGATTTGCCAGTAACAATAATTAACGAACTAGATCCAGTTGTTGCAATGAAACAAGTAGTGCAGGCTGCCTCAAAATATGCACAATCCGGAGATACCGTTTTACTTGCCCCAGGATGTGCCTCATGGGATATGTTCAAGAACTATGCTCACCGAGGCGAACTATTCGCACAATGTGTAAATCTGCTTACTTAGCTCCAATTTGGTATTGAGATGTACTTAGTTTCAAGAAATTCTTCAATGCCTTCAAATCCACCTTCTCGTCCAAGTCCTGATTGCTTTACTCCACCAAAAGGTGCAGATGGATCACTGACAAGTCCTCGATTAATCCCAATCATTCCAGTTTCAATTTGTTCAGCCATTCTTAATCCACGGTTCAAATCTTCAGTAAATACATATCCAACTAGACCAAATTCAGTGTCGTTAGCAAACTCAAGTGCTTCTGACTCAGATTCAACTCTTGTAATAGCTGCAACTGGTCCAAAAATCTCTTCTCCAACTAGTGGAGAGTCCTTTGGCACATCTCCTAAAACTGTGGCTGCATAAAAGGCACCGGGTCCCTCAGTTCCGACTGCGCCCAATGCGGCATTACCACCGCGTTTTAGTGCATCAGCAACTAACTGCGATACGCGATCATGCGCTTTTCTTGAAACTAGTGGAGCTAATGTTGTAGCTGGATCGGTGCCATGACCTGGTTTTAGTTTCGCCATTTTGCCACTTAATCGAGAAACGAATTCATCATGTACTTTGGTGTGAATAATAAAGCGATTAGCCGCAGTACATGCCTGGCCGCAGTTGCGCATTTTTGCAATCATTGCACCTTCTATTGCCTTATCGAGGTCAGCATCTTCCATAACTATGAAAGGCCCATTGCCACCAAGTTCCATTGATGATCGAAGAATTCGACCTGCAGCTTTTTCCAATAGCATTCGACCAATTGGTGTTGACCCGGTAAAAGACAATTTTCTTACCTCGGGATGCGAAAATGCAGCATCAGTTATTCCATTTGGATCTTTTGTCGTAAGTACAGTAAGCACACCTGGTTCAACACCAGCATCCAAAAATACTTGCGCAATAGCAAAGGCCGTTAATGGTGTTTCTGTAGCTGGTTTAACCACTACAGCATTTCCTGCTGCTAATGCTGGACCAATTTTTCGGGTCATCATTGCAGCTGGGAAATTCCACGGAGTTATTAAGTAAGTAATTCCAATTGGTTGCTTCACTGTGAGTATTCGATGTACCCCAGATGGAGCAGTGCGAAGTTCGCCACCAATTCGAACAGTTTCCTCTGAAAACCATCGAAGAAATTCGGCTGCATAAACAACTTCATTCCTAGCTTCAATAAGAGTTTTACCACTTTCTAAAGTCATCAGCAGGGCAATCTCATCTGCTCGCTGCACCATTAGATCAAAGGATTTTCGCAATATTTCAGCTCGATCTCGAGGTGAAACTTTCGCCCATTTTTTCTGGGCTAGATGCATTTTGTCTAATACAGCGAGCAAATCACCAGCGGTGGCATTACCAACAGTTAGCAGAACTTCACCATTCGCAGGATCAGTAACTGAGATGGGTTCGCCACTGGTTGCAGACCAAGAACCTGCCATCAGGCACTGGTGTGGGACGTTACTCAGGACGGCTTGGGCTTTAGCTTTATCAGCGGCGGGAGCCGCAATTGGAAGGTTTGTGGTTGTCATAGGTGCATCTTCTCACGAGGCCGCGGCGACACGCAGCGGCTATTACTCAACAACCTCGAGAATTCAGTACAAACTAGGCATATGAAAAAGCACGATTCCCCCGTGCCGGCCAATTCGCTACGTCGTTTTGGTCCAGCTCAGGCTTCATTTCAGCTCATTAGAGGCAGTTCCATTTTATTGCTTTTCATCGGCTTGATTATGGTTCTTAGTTCATCATATTACGAGTCAAAATTGGAATATGGCAGCGAGTTTACAATTTTTAGCAGGCAGGCACTGTACGCGTTGATTGGTACAATTGCGTTAATCCTTCTTGCAAAGATGGATGTCTTATTGCTCAGACGGTTCAGTCCGGCTATTTTGGCGAGCGTAATCTTTCTATTAATTTTAGTTTTTATTCCAGGGCTTGGCTCTACAGTGGGCGGTCAAACAAATTGGCTAGATTTTGGTTTTGGCATCCGATTGCAACCTAGTGAGTTTGCGAAATTCGCGTTGATTGTTTTTGGTGCACATCAATTGGCGGCGAGACGACAATTCATAACGTCGAAAGCTGGCTTTGTAGCTCCAGTACTAATTTCTTCTGGAATAGTAATAGCACTTATTTTTCTAGCTGGAGATCTTGGAAATGCGATAATAATTGCATTTTCTGTTGGAACAATGCTATTTGTTGCCAATGTTTCACTTCGTTATTTTGCATTTGCTGGTGTGATTGGCACGTTGATAATTAGTGCATTGGCTTTTTTGCGTCCATATCGAATAGATCGCATAACAGCTTGGTTAAATCCCGAGTCTGATCCTGAAGGTGTTGGATTTCAGGCGCTTCATGCAAAGTATGCAATGGCTTCTGGTGGATTTTTTGGACAAGGATTGGGTGCGAGTAGAGAAAAATGGGGTACGCTACCTGAAGCACATACCGATTTCATTTATGCAATCATCGGCGAAGAGTTAGGAATGATCGGGACTCTTGTGGTCTTGATATTGTTCTTGACTTTAGGAATTGCCATAGTCTCTCTTGGGCGTCAAAGTGATTCAGACTTTGTTCGATACGTTTGTGCAGGGTCGGTTGGATGGATTTGCGGTCAAGCAATGATAAATATCGGGGCAGTATTGGGTGTACTGCCAATTATGGGAGTTCCGTTACCTTTAGTGTCAGCAGGCGGTTCAGCATTGATTCCAACTCTAGCGATGATTGGCGTTTTGTTGGCATTTGCTCAACGCGAGAACGCGAAGTTTGTTGCAGATGATAGTCCAGTGAAGAGTTAAAATGCGAATAGTTCTTGCTGGTGGTGGCACTGCAGGTCACATAGAGCCAGCACTAGCAATTGCTGCGGAGTTAGAAACGACACTTTTATCCAAGAAAAATGATATTCACTTTGTTGGGGGTTTTCGGGGGCTGGAAAGTCGACTTGTGCCCAATCGGGGATATCAACTGCATCAAATTGATATCGTGGGATTGCCCAGAAAGATTAATCTGACGTTGTTTCAATATCCACTAAAACTATGGCGGGCAAAAAATGCATTAGTAAAATTGTTTCAGGAAATTAAGCCAGATTTATTGCTTGGGTTTGGTGGTTATGTAGCGGCCCCTAGTTATTTAGCAGCACGAAAACTCAATATTCCAATTGTGATACATGAGGCTAACGCTCAGCCGGGAGTTGCCAATCGAAAAGCGGCTAAATTTGCAACATTAATTATAGATTCTTTTGCTGGAAGCATATCCAATGCAGTTACATTAGGCGTTCCAGTGCGATCTGAATTGAGAAATCTCAATCGATTGGAGAAGCAAGCTGAAGCTAGAGATTATTTTGGCTTTCCGAGGCAGGGCAAAGTCCTTCTGGTTTTCGGTGGCTCACAAGGTGCAGAGCAAATTAACAAAGCAGTATCAGAAATTTCAGATCAATTGCTTGAAGAACATATCAATGTTTTGCATATTGTTGGAGACCTTAATCTAGATAGATATTTGAGTAAGACTGGAAGCAATGACGCTAGGTATAAAGTTATTGGTTATTGCGAGCGAATGGATTTAGCTTATGCAGCAGCAGATCTGGCAATTACACGCTCTGGTGCGCTAACGGTTGCAGAATTGGCCTGCGTTGGATTACCTGCAATTTTAGTTCCATATCCAGTCGGAAATGGTGAACAGGAAAAGAATGCAGCAGAACTGGTAGCAGTTGGCGCAGCTCAGTTGGTGTTGAACTCTGATTGCACTGGAAAGCTAATGTTGTCTCGAATAAAACCCTTATTGAGTAATTCGGAGTTATTGATTCGTATGAGCGACCAAGCGAAATCAATCGCCAGGCCAACAGCCGCAAAGGACATTGTCAGCCACTTAAATAAGTTGGTACAAAAGTGAGATTACCAAAATCAGGAATTCACATCGTAGGAATAGGCGGGGCAGGAATGTCTGCCATCGCGCGAGTGCTAGTTGGCAATGGATATCAAATTACTGGGAGCGATGCTAAGGATTCAAAAAGATTACTTGCCCTACAACAATTAGGTGTTAAAGTTTTTGTAGGTCACTTTCCTGAAAATGTATCTAACGCTCAAGTGGTCATCTCATCAACGGCAATTCCAGATGAGAATATTGAGTTAGTAACCGCTCGTGCAAAAGGTTTAATGGTGTTGAATCGAGCCCAGGCACTCTCAGTGATGCTTGCAGACCAAAAGGTTATTGCAATAGCTGGTACTCACGGCAAGACAACAACTACCTCAATGACCACAATTGAATTGCAGCATTTAGGGCTTGATCCATCATTCATTATTGGTAGTGAATTAAACGAGACAGGAAGTAATGGTCACTTTGGCGAGTCAGATCTTTTTATTGTCGAAGCTGATGAGAGTGATCGAACATTTTTGTCTTTAAATCCAGAAATAGGAATTATCACCAATATTGAAGCAGATCATTTGGATAGGTGGGAATCGTTAAATGAGATTAAAAGTGGATTTTTTGAATTTGCACGGGCTTGCAAGACGGGTTTGGTGGTGTGCGCTGATGATGCCGCAGCAATTGAAATTGCATCAGCAAAAGAGCTATCAAATGTAAGTGTCATTTCCTATGGTTTTGGAGCTAATGCAAAATTACGCATAACGAACCAGAAGATTAATACAAACTTTTGGCAAGCCGATTTACTCCTTGATGGAGAAACAATTGGACAACTTGTGTTACAAGTTCCTGGAAATCACAATTTGCTAAACGCTACAGCAGCAATAGCTGCTGGTATTTTGTTAGGACATCCTCCAGAAAAATTGATTGAAGGATTAAAGAAATTCACCGGCACACGAAGACGATTTGAGTATCGTGGAATTGGCAATAGAGTAAAAGTTTTTGATGACTATGCACATCATCCAACCGAGGTTAGAGCTACATTAACTGCAGCTAAGACTGTTGCCCAGGAAGGATCGGTTATCGTCGTTTTCCAACCATTTAGATATTATCGAGTTAATGCATTTTTAACAGAATTTGCAGACGCACTTCAACTTGCAGATAAAGTAATTGTTTTAGAAACTTATGCTCCAGGAGAGCAAGCCATTCCTGGCTCAGGTGGAGCAGCAGTTGCTGCGGCAATTACAGCTCGAAATACTCAAGTAGTTTTTGAACCTTCATTTTTAAAAGTCGTAGATTTAGTCTGTGAATGGGCAACACCGGGGGACATAGTATTAACCCTAGGCGCAGGAGATATGGCAATGCTTGCACCAGAGATAGTGACTGGATTGCAGCGAAAGAATAATGAGTAGAGAAAAACGTTTCAGTAAGACAATAATTTGGATGTTTACGCTGTTGCTGGTAACTGTCTTAGCCGCAGTTATCGTTTGGATAGTGCAGACTTCTTCGGCTGCGACAGTATCAAGCATTGAAGTTCAAGTGTCTGATCAATCTTTGCGTAAACCAATTGAGCAGGTTGCTGGAATTGAGATAGGCGAGCGGATAACGGACATCAACTATCTTGCAGTTGAAGCCAAGATAACCCAGTTACCGCAAGTTAGATCTGCAAGTGTCGTCAGAAGGTGGCCTGATCGGATAGTTATTTCTGTTGATTTACGCGAACCTATAGGTTGGTTAAGTCGAGATAACACAATTTTGTATCTGGACTCAACTGGTGAAATTTATGACCCTAAGGTGGGAATTGCAAAACTTGGTATTCCACAATTTCGGGCAAACTCAGATAGATTATTGATGGATAGTACAACTGCATATTTTGATTTTCCTAACTCAATTAAGAAACAGATAATTGAGGTCAGCGCTTCCACTCAGTCCAATATTCGATTCATCCTAAGTCCCGGTATCACAGTAGTTTGGGGAAGTAGTGAGCGCGGTTCTAGGAAATCGGAAGTGCTCCAAGTGTTACTGCAGCGCAAAGCGAAGATATATGACGTATCCGCACCGGATTTGCCAACTATTAGACTTAAATAAGAAATGGGGCCAGCATTGCTGACCCCATTTTGAATTACTGTTAATTTAATCTTGCACCATCTTCTGTTGCATCAAAGAAATGCATTGCAGATGGCTTTACCTTAATCACATCTCCTCGACGAATATTGGAATCAGATCCAACTCGAACAGTAATGTCCTTACCGCCATCATCGTTGGTAGTGCCATAAAGGAATTCGTCAGAACCCAGTTCTTCAACAAGATTTACTGTCATTGTAATTCCCTCATTGGATACAACTAGGTGTTCAGGTCGCACACCAACAATGATCTTTTGGCTGGCAGCTTTGTTGGCAACTGCTGCTTCAATTGGAACGTTGTATCCACCTATCGAAACATTTCCAGAGTTGATTGTTCCCTCCAGTAAATTCATAGCTGGAGACCCAATAAATCCCGCAACAAATGCATTAGCCGGGCGATCATAAAGCGCTCTTGGCGTGTCCACTTGCTGCAAGACACCAAACTTCAATACGGCAACTCGATCACCCATAGTCATTGCTTCTACTTGATCGTGCGTTACATAAATTGTTGTGACTCCCAAGCGCTTTTGCAGGGCAGCAATTTGAGTTCTTGTTTGCACTCGAAGCTTTGCATCCAAGTTTGAAAGTGGTTCATCCATTAAGAACACCTGCGGTTCTCGGACAATCGCTCTTCCCATTGCAACTCGTTGTCGCTGACCTCCTGATAACGCTTTGGGTTTTCGATCAAGATATTCAGTGAGGTCTAGAAGTTTGGCCGCTTCTTCTACTCGTCGACGAATTTCATCTTTGGCAACTCCGGCAATTTGAAGAGCAAATCCCATATTCGCAGCAACTGTCATGTGGGGATAGAGTGCATAATTCTGAAAAACCATCGCAATGTCACGATCTTTTGGTGCAACATCTGTCACATCACGATCGCCTATCAAGATAGAACCTTGATCGCAAGGTTCCAATCCAGCAACCATCCTCAAGGCTGTTGACTTGCCACATCCCGATGGACCTACTAACACTAAAAACTCACCATCATTGACAGTGAGATTCAACATGGATACTGCAGGACGCGCACCAGGCGTATAGATACGCGATGCGCCCTCAAAAACAACAGGTGCCATTTGACTCCTTAACTCGGGCCTGCAAGCAGGCGAATTTGTTCGGCAGGTGTCCCCGGCCGTTCGGGGTGATTAGGTAAACCTAGTCCAGAAGACTCAGAAGGGGTAGGGAAAATTGCCACTTCCTACACATCTAATGGTTGAGCAGATGCGTTCACGATTTAAGAAAACTGCAGTTCTAGTGTCATTCCAACCGGCCGCATGCGCTACTGATTCATCAGGTGCACTAAGAGGGATTGGTAATCTAGCGGCGATTTCTCGGCACCAGGAGATAGAAACCTTTTGATTGTTCAAGGTAGCTGTTCCGCCCAATTGTGCAAACAATGCTGCACAAAAATCTTCTGATCCAGTGAAGAACGCCGATCGCAATGCTGATTCATCTGTCCCTAATCCAGGTTCGAATTCCATCAAATCATCATCACTGTGTTGATCCGTATTTGCGGCATTCTCATCATTAAGTTCTTGTTGCGCTTTCTCCTGATCGAAAGGTGGGGCAACATCTGGCGGAGTTGCGGGAGTTTGAAATTGCGGCTGTGAGTTAGTTGAACAGCCTGCTGTTGCAATAACTAGTAACAGAGCAATTAGAAATCTCACGGTAAAAGCGTGGCAAGGTAGTTTGAAAAAAACTTGCGACACGCAGACAAAATGAGCCAACTATGAATTATTTACCCATAACTTCTAAGTCGAAGAAGAGCAGGGATCTCTAACTCTCAACCTGAGAATTAGGGTTATTTGATGGAGGCAAGATGTCAGCACCACAAAATTATTTGGCACTAATCAAGGTTGTAGGAGTAGGTGGTGGTGGAGTTAACGCAGTTAACCGAATGATTGATGTTGGATTGAAAGGTGTTGAATTTGTTGCGGTTAATACGGATGCGCAAGCGCTTGTATTGAGTGATGCCGATGTCAAGTTAGATATTGGTCGAGACCTTACTCGAGGATTGGGTGCAGGTGCTGATCCTGCCATTGGCCGCAAAGCAGCTGAAGATCACGAAGAAGAACTACGTGATGTGCTAGCTGGTGCCGATATGGTGTTCGTTACTGCAGGAGAGGGTGGCGGAACTGGAACTGGTGGTGCGCCCGTTGTTGCGCGAATAGCTCGCGAACTTGGAGCACTAACTGTTGGTGTTGTAACTCGTCCGTTTGCTTTTGAAGGACGTCGTAGAGCGCAAGCTGCAGAAGAAGGCATAGAAGAGCTGCGAGCAGAAGTTGATACTTTAATTGTCATTCCAAATGACAGACTCTTACAGTTGAGCAATAAATCAATAAGCGTTGTTGATGCATTTAAACATGCTGATCAAGTTCTACTGCATGGTGTCTCTGGAATAACCGATTTGATTACAACTCCAGGTCTTATCAATTTGGATTTTGCTGACGTTCGTAGCGTTATGAAAGATGCGGGAGCAGCATTAATGGGCATAGGTGCAGCTAGAGGCGAAAACCGAGCACTTGCTGCAGCTGAAATGGCAGTTCGATCACCATTATTAGAAGCAGGAATTGATGGTGCGCGAGGGATATTAATGAGCATCGCAGGTGGAAGTGATTTAGGTTTGTTTGAGATTAATGATGCCGCCAGATTAGTTGCTGAAGCAGGTCATCCAGATGCCACAATTATTTTTGGCGCGGTAATTGATGATTCACTAGGAGATGAAGTTCGAGTTACAGTTATTGCGGCAGGATTTGAAAATGGCTTGCCAGCAGCCCGTCCAGTAAAGCGCCCAGCGCCAACAGCTGTAACGCCGAGTTCAGTTTCGCCTGACTTGAATGACAGCACTGGTGTGCCAGAGTTTGAAGAAACTGAGCGGGATTTGGATGAAACAGGCGAAATCAAACTACCAAAAGCAGTTGGTGAAAATACCAATTCACGCCCTCGCGTAGTTTTTGATTCAATTGACTCAATAGATGATGAGCTTGACGTTCCAGACTTCATGAAATAGTGATTAATTGGCTAGCGTCAGGCTCTTTGCTAAACATTGCTGAGTATCGTTTTTCATCACGACTTGGCGGGGTAAGTGCCGGACCTTTTGATGAACTAAATTTAGCAAATTGGGTTGGTGACGACCCTGAAAAAGTTAAGGCAAACAAAGAATTACTAGCGCAAAGCACTGGACTTCAACTTCATTTTATGGAACCAGAACACGGCACAGTAGTCCAAGATGTCTCTGGAGATGAAGTGATGTTAAAAAAAGCTGATATAATAGTAACCACTAAAAAACTAGTTGCCCTAGTTGCACCTAGTGCTGATTGTGTTTCACTTGTCGCTACCAGCGCTAAGAAACCGTTTTTATTGCTGGCTCATATTGGATGGCGAGGAGCTGCCGCAGGTATTGCACAAAAAATTCTCACTACTGCATCTCTTTATGGAGTTAATTCAACTGACTTGAATTTAATTCTTGGACCGGCAATTTGTGGACATTGTTATCCAGTTTCGAAAGAAGTGCAATTGGCTGTAACTGAAAATTTGCCGGCTGCAGAGTTAAACAAGAAGGGCCATAGTGGCGTGGATTTACGAGTTGGTTTAACGGATTTTTTTATAAAGTCAGGGGTAACAGTCACTAACAATTTACCCTGTACTTTTGAAACGGAAGCACTTTATTCATACCGGCGAGAGGGTAGGACAGGACGACAGGCAGTAATTGCATGGTTAACATAAATGCAGATCGATATCGCCAAATCGAACAAAACTTACAGCAATTTCAAAATGAGTTCGAAAGTGTTTTAGCGCTGCACAATAAGGGGAAGCTTGGTGTAAAGATCATTGCTGTTACAAAAGGATTTCCCGCGTCAGATATTGAAATCCTGGCAGAGCTTGGCATTTCCGAAATCGGTGAATCGAAAGATCAAGAGATAAAAAATAAACTCCCGACCATAAACAGATTAAACATTAATTTGCATTTTATTGGACAATTGCAACGAAACAAGGCCAAAAGTGTAGCTAGCTACAGTGAAGTGATTCATAGTATTGACCGGAAATCATTAATTGATGAGATTGTGAAAGTTGCTGCCGTTAACAAGAATCTGGCAATTTTGCTTCAAGTAGATCTAGCAAAAACATTGGACACTAAACGTGGTGGGGCAGAACCAAGTGATTTGTTACACCTAGCTGAATATGCTGTCCAATCTGGTTTAGACCTAAAGGGATTAATGGCGGTTGCTCCATTGGGTGAAAACGCCGAAGATGCTTTTGTCCGATTTGCTGAAATTTCTGAGGAACTGGCGCACCGGTATCCGCAAGCCAATTGGCGGTCAATTGGTATGAGTGCTGATTGGCAAATCGCGATTAAGAATGGCGCGACACACCTGAGAATAGGGTCTGCGTTACTGGGTAATCGTGCCTGAATCGGGTATTTTTGCGTATCACGTATCGCCGCGTGCCCCAAGGAGGAATTATGGCCAGCGCTGTTCGAAGAATGGCTGTATATCTTGGCTTGGCGGAAGATGGTGAGGAAAATTTTGAAAGCACTCCGCCAGAGCCAAAATCGCGAAGAATCGAATCACTTCCAGTGAAAGTTAATCAGTTGCAGGTATCTCCTGATATCAGTGAAGGTGTTAGCAGAATAACCACTCTTCATCCACGCTCATACAATGACGCCCGTCGAATTGGCGAAGATTTCAGACAAAACATTCCAGTGATTGTAAACCTTACCGATTTGAGCGAAGGCGATTCACGAAGAATAGTTGATTTTGCTGCAGGATTGACTTTTGGTCTCAACGGCCGCATTGAGCGCATAACTACTAAAGTTTTTCTGCTGACCCCAGCTAACGTAGATGTTGGAGCAACTGCTCGAGCACAGCTGGAAGAAGACGGCTTCTTTAATCAATCCTAATGATTGAATCCATTCTCCTTAGTTTACTCAGACTGTTTTTTTATACTTTGATTATTCGTTTCATCCTCGACTGGGTGCAAGTGCTATCCAGAAATTGGCGGCCTCAAGGACCAGTCTTAGTGATAGCAGAGATTGTTTATTCAATAACTGATCCACCACTTAACTTTATTCGCAGATTTATAAGACCCATTCGAATGGGAACTATCCAACTTGATCTTGCATTTATAGTTTTATTTTTTGGTGTTCAGTTTTTGATGAACTTGGTGCGCGTATTGCTTTAAGCCAAACTTAACCAAATTTGGAGTTTTAATTCGTCATCAACCGCACTTGGGGATGGGACATTAGATTTCATCAAGGTTATCTCAACTGCCAGCACTTCGTTCGAAATCAAGGTTTTGTAAGTCTCGATCGCGTTGGCTAATTCTTCAGGTGCTGAGTAACTCATTTTTATTCTATTGGTGACTTCAAATCCCAACGACTTACGAGTATCTTGAACAAGCCTAATAACTTCTCTAATCAATCCTTCATCAATCAAATCTCGAGTTAAATCTAAATCAAGTGCTACTGATATGCCATCAGAACTTGCAACTGCCCAGCCAGTGCTTGGGGTTTCTGTTAATACTAGATCAGAGGAATCTAGGGAAATTTCTTCTCCGTTTACTTGTAAAGTGAAACTATCGCTAATGCGGAGTTGTTGAACAATATCTAGTGGTGGAACTGCACTAATCGCTGTTGCAATGCTTTGAGTTTTTGCACCGAATTTTGAACCCAGTTGTTTGAAGTTTGCCTTTACAGTCCAAGTTACAAGTTGCTTTTCGCCGCTAATCTCTGTTAACTTTTTGACATTCAATTCAGCTGCGATTTGCTCTCTTAATTCATCTGTTAATAAATTCCATGCACTACTTGAAATCATAGATTGCGCGAGTGGTTGCCTAGTCTTTGTTTTTGATTCTGCGCGAGCAGTGCGGCCAAGTTCTACAACTTTTCTTACGGTGTTCATTTGATTCGATAAATTTTCATCAATGAATGCAGAATTAAATTCAGGCCAAATTGCTAAATGAACTGAGGAAGTTTCCATATCCGTTGTTGTGACAAACAAATCCTGCCAAATTCTCTCAGTTATAAACGGGGTAAAAGGCGCCATTACTAAGGTTAAGATTCGAAGCGATTCATGCAAAGTGGCCAAAGCAGCAAGATCGCCATCCCAAAATCGACGGCGATTGCGTCTGACATACCAGTTACTCAAATCATCAATGAACTCGGCAATAATTTTGCCACCGCGTTGAGTGTCAAATTGATCTAGTGAGGTATCCACATCGCGGGCTAGTTTGTGCGTTTGGCTAACGAGCCACCTATCAATAAGTGGGCGTTGATTGACATCAGGTGCAGTTTGGTAATCAAAGTTAGCGATTCGACCATATAGCGCTTGAAATGATGCGGTTGCCCAGTAGGTAAGTAGATTCTTACGCACAATTTCTTGTAAGGTGGAATGACCCAAACGTCTAGCTTGCCATGGAGATCCTGAAGCCAACATAAACCAACGGAGTGCATCAGCGCCATGGCTATTCATTAAGTCCATTGGATCTAAAACATTACCCAGACTCTTGCTCATTTTGCGACCGGATTCATCTTGGATATGTCCCAAACACACTACATTCTTAAATGAAGATTTGTTAAAGAGCAGAGTGCCAATTGCCATTTGGGAGTAAAACCAGCCTCGAGTTTGATCAATAGCTTCACAGATGTAATCAGCGGGATAGTTGGACTTAAACTCCAAATCGTTTTGGTGAGGAGCTCCCCATTGTGCAAAGGGCATAGCGCCTGAGTCATACCAAACGTCAATTACTTCGGGAACACGTTGTGCCAGTTCAGCACAGATTGGACATGGAAAAGAAATCTCATCAATAAATGGTCGGTGTGGATCTAATTTAGATAAATCAGACCCCGTTAGCCGGGACAACTCTGCTCGCGATTCAATCACTGTTTGATGACCATTTTCGCACCGCCAAATCGGCAGCGGAGTTCCCCAATAGCGGTTTCGAGAAAGGGCCCAGTCGATATTGTTATTTAACCAATCTCCATATCTACCCCATTTAATGTTGTTTGGAAACCAATTTGTTTTTTCATTTTGCTCAAGCAACTGTTCTTTGATTGCAGTTGTTCGGATGTACCAACTTGGTTGAGCGTAATAAATTAACCTGGTGCTGCAACGCCAACAGTGCGGATATGGGTGCGGATAGTCAGTTTGTTGCCAAAGTAGATTTCTTGATTTTAGTTCGTCCAAAATCAGTTTGTCTGCATCTTTAAAAAATACTCCACCAACTATTGTTACTTCTGAGGAAAACTTGCCATCTGGATTAACTGGGTTTACTACTGGTAAACCCAGTGGTCGACATAATTCTAGATCTTCAGCACCAAAAGCGGGTGCTTCGTGCACTATTCCAGACCCATCGGCAGTAGTAACAAAATCTGCATGCAAGACAGTATGCAGATATGGAGAATCAAACTCAGCAAAACTAATCCAATCAAATGGACGTAGATAGCTATGTCCAACAATTTCTGATCCTGATATTTCTTCAATCACTTTTGCAGATTCACCTAGTACGGTAGAAACCAATTCTGTAGCTACAATAAATGTTTCTTCCTCAACCTGAACGATGCTATATTTAAGGTCATTCCCGACTGCACATGCTGTGTTCGAAACCAGAGTCCAAGGAGTTGTAGTCCAAACAATCAAAGTTAAGTTTGGATATTTTGCAACCAAAGGACCTGAAGTTAAAGGCATACGAACATAAGCTGACGCATCAATTACATCTCGATAACCCTGTGCTAACTCGTGATCTGATAGTCCAGTGCCACACCTGGGGCAATATGGACTTACTCGATAATCTTCTACTAGTAAACCTTTAATATGAATTTGCTTGAGTGACCACCAAACAGATTCAATATAACTGGCATCCATTGTCCAATATGCATTGTCAACATCAACCCAATATCCCATTCGTTCGGTCATTTGGGTGAAGGCATCTACATGCTTTAACACTGATTGTCTGCACTTGGCATTGAATTCTGCAATTCCAAATGCTTCAATATCTTTTTTGCCGTTGAATTTAAGTTCTTTTTCAACTTCTATCTCAACTGGTAACCCGTGACAATCCCATCCAGCTCTACGTTCAACATTGAAACCCTTCATAGTCCGGTATCGGGGAAATATGTCTTTGAATGTTCTTGCTTCAACGTGATGTGCGCCAGGCATTCCGTTAGCGGTAGGCGGACCCTCATAAAAGACCCAGTTTGGTTTACCAGCTGATTGCTGCATAGTCATCTCAAAAGTTTTGGATTCACGCCAAGTTGCGAGCACCTGCTCTTCTAGCTTAGGTAAATCAACCCTTGATGGGATTTCTCGGTAATTCGACACTGGGCTCCAAAAATAATCTTCGGGGTACACGATACCGCTGAGGCCGGAATGGTTGGCGGATTCACAGTGACACTTGCGCCAAGTCTGGTTTTTGGCGGTAGCACTTAGCGACAATCACCTGAGTTACGGATTTTGGAGAACCCTCAGCCAGTGACAGTTCGGGGAAGTAAAGTACGGCGCTACTTAATACTGGAGGCGGTCATGGCTAAAGACCCAAACGCGCTGCCAACTCGCAAAGGCGAGCGTGCCTGGAGCGAAAAAGATGTTGAGTATGTTAGGACAGCCCTTGTGGCAGATTTAACTGAGCTTACCGAAGAAATGGCTGCAGCCGAACAGCAAGCTGCAGCAATCGCTGCTGGAATGGGTGACACCAGTGATGATCAGGCTGAAGCTGGCTCATACATGGTGGAGCGCGAATATCAACTCGGAATCATTGAAAACTGTAAAGGGCAGATTATGCAAGTTCAAGATGCTATCTCTCGACTTGAGCGCGGTGAATATGGAATCTGTGATGATTGCAAACAGCCAATTGGTAAGGCAAGACTGCTGGCATATCCAAGAGCAACTCAATGTGTTGATTGCAAGCGAGCCGAAGAGGCGCAGGCTTAAGTGAAATCTTATGCCGCGCGAATTTACAGCGCGGCTGTTATTTTAATTGCTATTGATCAAGTTTTAAAAACTTGGGTACTTTATCAACTGAAAGATTCTGAACCTATAGTTTTGATCGGACCATTAACTGATCAGATGATCGCCAATACATTGCAATTTGTCTTCGTTGCAAACACTGGGGCTGCTTTCGGGTTCGGATCAAACATGACAGTTCTAATTTCAGTTATTGCAGTGGCAGTGGTTATTGGCTTACTTAGGTGGAGCAGAAAAATTGGAGATCCAATCTGGGCTACTGCAACTGCGTTACTTTTAGCTGGTGCAGCTGGTAACTTAATTGATCGAATTATCCAACCACCTGGTCCTTTAAGAGGATATGTAGTTGATTTCATATCAATTGGTAGATTTCCAGTTTTTAATTTCGCAGATATTTGCATTACCTTTGCAGCAATCACTTTAATATTTGTTACCCTGGCTAAACGAATCCCAGAAGGAAGAAACGTCAGTGAGTGATTTTGTAGTTAATCAAGAGTTGGCAGGAGAGCGGCTTGATGTAGCACTTGCACATTTAATGAAAATATCTAGAACCAGCGCATCTGAGTTAATTGATGCAAACTGTGTCCATGTAAATTCACGAGAGGCTGCAAGAAGCTATCGAGTTAGTTTTGCAGACAAAATTGAAGTCTCTGAACTACCCGCATCTGATGCAGAGCCTGAACTATTGGCCGCAGATTATGAAATTGAGATTCCGATTCTTTATGCAGATCAAGATTTAGTAGTTATCAATAAACCTGCCGGAGTTGCAGCACATTCATCTGTTGGTTGGAGCGGTCCCAACGTGATTTCAAGATTGACTCAACAAGGACAACACATCTCGACAAGTGGTGCTGCGGAACGGCAAGGAATTGTGCAGAGATTAGACGTAGGCACCAGCGGAGTTATGGTAGTTGCTAAAAGTGAAATTGCTTATAGTCATTTGAAACAGCAGTTTAGAGATCGAACTGTTAAGAAGATCTATTTAGCTATCGTTCAAGGTTATCCAGATCCCGCAAACGGAACAATCGATGCTCCTATCGGACGGCATCCAGGAGCTGACTATCGATTTGCTGTAGTTGCTGGCGGGAGGCCAAGCATTACGCATTACGACACTCTTGAAATGTATCGATACGCCTCACTCTTGCGAATAGAGTTGGAAACTGGCAGGACACATCAAATTCGTGTGCACCTGGCAGCAGTTAGACATCCGTGCGTTGGCGATTTAACTTATAGTGCGGATCCAACACTGGCGGACAAGCTCAACCTAAAGCGACAATGGCTACATGCCGCTGAACTTGGTTTTATCCATCCAAGCTCGGGCGAAAAAATGTATTTTAAGGCTGAGTTACCGCAAGACTTGGTACACGCGCAAGAACTACTTAGCGACGTGCTGGTCTAAATCAGCGCTTAACCTGCGGAATGTAGGTGCGTTCATTAAAGTAGCAAGTCGGAATAGATGGGAGCGAGATTATGAGTGACTCGTTTGTGCACCTTCACGTGCACACCGAGTACTCAATGCTTGATGGAGCTGCCAGATTAGATGACCTTACGGCAGAAATTGCACGTCTAAAAATGCCTGGTGTTGCAATTACAGATCATGGCTATCTTTTTGGTGCATATGAGTTTTATAAAAAATGTAAAGCAGTGGGAGTTAATCCCATTATAGGTCTTGAGGGATATTTCGCGCCTCAAGGAAGAACTAATCGAACACCATTTGAATTTGGTGCTCAGGGTGTCGAAGATGTTGCAGAAGGTTTAACCAGAGGAAGTAGCGCTTACACCCACATTACGCTGCTCAGCGAAACAACTGCTGGTATGCATAATCTCTTTCGCTTATCTTCACTAGCTAGCTTAGAGGGCTACTATTACAAGCCAAGAATGGATTTGGAGTTGTTGCAGCGGTATTCCAATGGACTTATTGCAACAACTGGATGTCCGAGCAGCGAAGTTAATCGCTGGTTACAAGCTGGGAAATTTGAGAAAGCAAAAGCGACAGCTGCGAAGTTGCAAGAGATATTCGGCAAAGACAATTTCTTTTGTGAGTTGATGGATCACGGAATTGGTATTGAGCGAAGGCATAGAGAAGATTTATTGAAGATTGCAAAAGAATTGAATTTACCTCTTTTAGCTACAAATGATACGCATTATGTACATGCTAGCGATGCTGATGCCCATGAAGCGCTGTTGTGTATCGGAACTCGAACAACAATTGCCGATCCAAATCGATTTAAATTTGATGCTCGCGATTTTTATATCAAGACTGCTGATGAGATGCAAAGTGTTTGGCGCGAACATCCATCAGCTATAACTAATACTTTATTAGTTAATGAAAGATGCAAAGTAGAGTTTTATGAGGGGAAGAACCTTCTGCCTCGCTTTCCAGTACCTGCTGGCGAAAGTGAAGAATCTTGGTTGGTTAAACAAGTGGAAGCAGGACTTCATACTCGATTCAAAGGCAAACCAACGCAACAACATCTTGATCAAGCGAAATATGAAGTTTCTGTTGTAAGCCAGATGGGTTTCCCAGGGTATTTCTTGGTTGTTGCAGATTTGGTTCGCCATGCTAAGTCAAATTCAATTCGGGTGGGACCTGGTCGTGGCTCAGCTGCAGGTTCAGTAATTTCTTGGGCTTTGGGAATCACTGAATTAGATCCCATTAAACATGGCTTGCTTTTTGAAAGATTCTTAAATCCCGAGCGCATTTCGATGCCAGATATTGACATTGACTTTGACGAGCGACGACGCTCCGAGATGATTCGATATGCAACAGATAAATATGGTGATGACCGAGTAGCTCAGATTGTTACTTACGGAACGATCAAAGCAAAAGCAGCGGTTAAGGATTCAGCTCGAGTCTTGGGAGTTCCTTATGCAATTTCAGATCGGATAAACAAGGCGATACCAGCTCCAATTATGGGTAAAGATATTTCCCTAAAAGAGATGTTTGACTCAACGCATACTCGCTATCAAGAGGCTGCAGAATTTCGCAGTTTGTATGAAGTTGATCCAGATGTAAAACGAGTTGTTGATACTGCAAGAGGATTTGAAGGCCTTAAACGACAACCCGGTGTACACGCAGCTGGAGTGATATTGAGCCTAGAGCCGTTGCTTGATGTCATTCCCATTTGGCGCAGAGATGATGGTTCCATAATCACTCAATTTGATATGGGTGCATGTGAAGCTCTTGGGTTATTGAAGATGGACTTTCTTGGATTACGCAATTTAACAGTGCTTGATGAATGCTTAGCCAATATTAAGCGAAATCGTGGCGAAGAAATTGTGCTAGAAGATCTCTTACTAGACGATTTAAAAACCTATCAATTGCTATCACGTGGCGAAACCCTTGGGGTTTTTCAGCTCGATGGTGGCCCAATGCGTGCACTGTTAAAATTGCTGCAACCAGATTCCTTTGAAGACATTTCAGCAGTAATCGCGCTTTATCGTCCTGGTCCGATGGGTGCAAATGCACATGTCGATTATGCAAATCGAAAAAATGGTCGTGAGCCAAACAAGCCAATTCATCCTGAACTTGCAGAACCCCTAGCCGAAATCCTCGATGAAACCTATGGCTTAATTGTTTACCAGGAACAGGTAATGGCTATTGCGCAAAAATTGGCTGGATACTCACTTGGCACAGCTGATTTATTGAGACGCGCAATGGGTAAAAAGCAGAAGGACAAACTGGAACAAGAGTTTGAGCCGTTTAAGAACGGTATGCAGGAAAGAGGCTTTAGCGAAAAAGCGATCTTGAAACTTTGGGAAGTACTAGTTCCCTTTAGTGACTATGCCTTTAATAAAGCACATTCAGCAGGCTATGGACTAGTTTCATACTGGACGGCATATTTAAAGGCAAACTATCCGGCTGAATATATGGCTGCGTTGCTTACCAGTATTAAAGACGATAAAGACAAAATGGCGGTTTACCTAAATGAAGCCAGACGTATGGGTGTAAGTGTCCTACCACCAGATGTTAACGAATCATTTGTAGATTTCACAACCATAGGTTCGCAAGTGCGGTTTGGTTTATCAGCAATCCGAAATGTTGGTGAGGGTGTGGTCGAAAGCATTGTTCGCACTAGGGAAAAGAAAGGAAAATTCGAGTCATTTCCAGATTTCCTAGATAAAGTTGAAATGAGTGTATGTAATAAAAAGGTTCTTGAATCCCTAATCAAGGCTGGCGCATTTGATTCATTAAATCACCCACGTCGCGCGCTGCTGAGCATTCACATAGATGCGGTTGATGCGGTAACTGACACGAAACGAGCTGAAGCGGTCGGGCAATATGACCTATTTGGCGGAATTATGGAGAGTAGTTCAGATAATCAAGTGGTCAATATTCCTCAATTACCCGAGTGGGAGAAATCTGTATTGCTGAATTATGAACGCGAAATGTTAGGTTTATATGTTAGCGACCATCCATTAATTGGCTTAGAGCATGTTCTTATTGCAAATAGTGATGTTTCTATTGCAGAAATACAAAATGATGAAGTTCCAGAGAATAAAAATATTTCTGTGGCTGGAATGGTTTCAGGAATACAGCGGAAAGTTACAAAACAAGGTGCATCATGGGCAATTGTTACTCTGGAATCTCTAGAAGGCGTTATTGATGCAATGGTTTTTCCGCAAACATATTCTCAGTATGGTCAACTGTTAGCTCCGGATTCAATTCTGCAAGTGCGCGGCAGAATTGATAAGCGCGAAGAAGATGCACCAAAGTTTGTGGTGTTGGAAATATCAGTTCCGCAGTTTCAAGAAATGCCAGTGGGAGCGCTGCGACTATACGTGCCGGCACAAAGACTTGTTGCACCTCTCGTTGAAAAGCTTAAATCCATTTTAGCTAACCATCCTGGCACTACAGAAGTGCAGTTAGAAGTGCTTCATTCAGATCACAGTACGCCGTTACGGTTAGATTCAGCGCTTAGTGTTTCAGTAAGTCCTGCTTTGTACAGCGACCTTAAGCAACTGCTTGGCGCAAGTTGCCTCACGCCACCTAAATCTTTAGTTAGTTGAAACTAATTCTTGAATCCGGTTCAAATGTTGGAAAACAGACCAATTGCGAAAGTAAAGATATTTCTCGGGTAAGTATTCGATTAATCCGAGATAACCTTTTGTGAGTTGAATGTGTTTCCAGTAGCGCTTGTTTTTCATCCAGACTAAACATAGCAACTGCAGTTATTAGATAGGACAGGGTTTGCGCATCACTAGGTAGGTCACTGTTCTGTGCTACTGAAACTCCAAGCAGACTTCGATATTTGTCAAAAGTTGCAATTGTTGACTCAACAATTAAATCGTCTGCAGAATCTAACTCAGTTTCATCAGGCAAGATTTGTACATCAGCAGTTAGGTAGGGCATATCTTGATGAATCTCCAGTATTTTAAATTTTCTACCGCCAACCGCAACCAAGTCCCATTTTTCATCTGAGCGTAAACCTAAACTTTGCACTTGAGCAACAGTTCCAATGGTATTTATAGAAATATCAGATGCACCAATGAGTTTTGGGGTAGTTTTAACAATGCCAAAATATCTATCAGTCTCTTCTCGGTCCGATAAGTGCTCAGCTAATTTAAGATATTTTGGTTCGAATAAGACTAAAGGCATAACTAGGCCAGGTACCAAAACGGTTGCAAGTGGAAACAGCGGGATACGCAATATCGGGTCATTTACCGTAAATTCTGCTTCTCTCATAACGAGATTAGCCTACGGCTTCTACAATTCGCGGCATGCTTCGTACCTGGGACTTGTCTGGCCTGAACTGGCCAACAGACAATTTATCTGAATTGTCAGTGCCACGTTCGGCTATTGACGTTGAAGCCGTGTTGCCGCAAACTCAAGAGATCATTAATCAGGTAAGAGATGGTGATGAAAAGACAATACTTTCATTGACCGAAAAATTTGACCAAATTCGACCCCGCGGGTTACGTGTACCAAGGGCTGAAATTGAAAGTGCAGTTTCCAGCGTCTCAAAAGAGTTTAGAGAGGCTCTAATTAATTCAGCAAATCGCGTTCGATTAGTTAGCGAGAAACAGTTACGCAGCGAGGTGATTGTTGAGGTAACCTCTGGTGGAAAAATAACTAGCAAGTGGATTCCAATTGAGCGCGTTGGCCTTTATGTTCCTGGCGGCAAAGCAGCTTATCCATCCAGTGTTGTGATGAATGTTGTTCCTGCACAAGTTGCTGGCGTTACAAGTTTGATGATTATGAGTCCGCCTAATCGGGATAACAATGGTTGGCCGGCGAAACCAATTTTGGCAGCTGCAGGACTTCTTGGAGTAGAAGAGATATATGCAGTTGGTGGAGCACAGGCCATTGCAATGGCCACGTTTGGTATTGGTTGCAATCGAGTGAATTTAATTACTGGTCCTGGAAATATTTATGTTACAGCGGCCAAGCGCGCACTGGCAGGTCAAGTTGGTATTGATTCTGAAGCCGGGCCAACTGAAGTTGTAATACTGGCTGATGAAACTGCAAACCCAAAATTTGTAGCTGCAGACTTAATATCGCAAGCTGAACACGACGTGGTTGCCGCCGCAGTTTTAATTACAACCAGTAGGGAACTAATTGACAATGTTAACTCAGAGATTGCTACACAGGTTGGTGAAACCAAACACAAAGACCGAATAATTGCAGCATTATCGGGTGTGCAATCTATGGCAATAATTGTTGATTCGCTCCAAAATGCAATCTTTGTTACCAATCAATATGCAGCCGAACACCTAGAGATTCAAACAAGAGATGCCGCAAATGTAGCCAAACAAATCAAAAACGCTGGCGCGATATTTATTGGAGATTACACGCCAGTTTCACTGGGAGATTACTTGGCCGGGTCTAATCACGTTCTGCCCACTGGTGGTTGTGCATGCCACTCTTCTGGCTTGAGTGTGGAAACTTTTCTTAAATTAGTAAATATAGTTGAATACACAAAAGGGGCTTTGGCAGGTAGTGCTCAAGATATTGAAGTTTTAGCGTTAAGTGAGGATCTGCCGGCCCACTGGGCAGCAATTGACCATAGATTTAATCAGGGTATCTAATGTCTCAACTTCCAATTCGACCCGATTTGATCAATCGCAAGCCATATGGCGCACCCCAAGTTCCTAATGTTGTGCGACTAAATACCAATGAGAATCCTTTTTCTCACGAAGATGAGTTTATAAGTGAAGCTATCCAATTAATTACTGCTGAACTGCGCCACGCAAATAGATATCCCGATCGAGATTGCGTTGAACTTCGATCTGACTTATCCATTTACTTAAACCAGGCACACAACGTAAATCTAAAAAAAGAAAATGTTTGGCCAGCCAATGGAAGCAATGAAATATTGCAACAACTTTTTCAGCTATTTGGTGGTCCAGGTCGAGCCGCGTTGGGATTTGAACCCTCATATTCAATGCATCCAATCATCGCAGCAAATACCCACACGAACTGGAAATCGCTTGCCCGAGATTCTCGCTTTGCGATAGATGATGCCTCGCTTTCAGGCGAGATAGCCGAAGCCAGCCTAGTTGTGATTTGCACCCCAAATAATCCAACGGGTACAACAACATCGTTGAAACAAATTGAAAATATTTATTATCAGAGTTCTGGGGTTGTAATTGTCGATGAGGCATATATTGAATTTTCTAATGGGCCTTCAGCCGTACAACTAGTGGAAGATTTCCCAAGGTTGGCTGTTGTGCGCACGATGAGTAAGGCATTTGGATTTGCTGGGGTAAGACTTGGCTATCTTGTTGCATCGCCTGAGATGATTGAAGCAATACAGCTGGTGCGACTGCCTTACCACTTATCTGCCCTCACCCAAGTAACTTCAATTGCCGCACTTAGGTATAACTCAGAATTAAGGTCAAACGTTGAAAAACTTATATCTGAGCGAAACAATATTGCAAAAGCTATCAAAGAATTAGGATTAGTGGTCACGCCATCAGATGCTAATTTTATTCTCTTTGGTAAGTTTAAAGATCAAAGCCAAATCTGGCATCAGCTGCTCGAGCGGGGTGTCTTGGTGCGAGATGTTGGAATTCCAGGATGGCTGCGGGTAACCTGCGGCACGGAGGATGAAAACAGAAAGTTCTTAACTGCATTAGCTGAAGTGGTAGAACAAATTCAGGGAAAAGGAAACTAACAATGAACCGAACTGCCAAAGTAATGCGGAAAACAAAAGAGACTCAAGTTGAGTTAGAGATTAATCTTGATGGAACTGGCAAATCCGAGATATCGACCGGTGTAGGTTTTTTTGATCATATGCTGGAGCAAATTTCAAAGCACGGAGCAATTGATTTAAAAGTAAAGACAACTGGAGATACTCACGTGGACTCACACCATTCCATTGAAGATACTGCAATTGCATTTGGTCAGGCATTGAGAGAATCACTAGGCGATAAGGCTGGGATTAGAAGATTTGGATCTGCACTAATTCCCTTAGATGAAGCATTAGCTCAGGTCGTAGTTGATTTGAGTGGAAGACCTTATTGTGTTCATGAAGAACCAAACTTAGTTGAATTGATAGGCGACTATGACACGACAATGACAAAACATGTTTTTGAATCTATTGCTGCAGAAGCAAAAATTTGTCTTCATATCAAGATGCTAAGTGGAAGAAATAGTCACCATATTATTGAAGCGCAATGTAAAGGTTTTGGTCGCGCGCTTCGTGATGCAGTTTCACTAGATGAACGAACGATAGGAATTCCCTCCACTAAAGGAAGTTTGTGACCAAACGAAGTGTGGTTGTGCTGGATTATGGATCTGGCAATCTACGCTCCGCTGAAAAAGCATTAATTAAGGCCGGCGCTGATGCTGTGATTTCAGATGATTTAAGCCTTGCAGAAGAAGCAGATGGATTAATTGTTCCAGGTGTTGGGGCTTTTGCTGCCTGTGTGAAGTCAATCTTTGATATGGGCGCTGATCGGATGATTGAAAAACGCCTGATTGGGAATCGACCGGTATTGGGTATTTGCGTTGGGATGCAAATGATGTTCCAGCTAGGCGTAGAGGGTGGAACAAGTTCGATAGGCCTTGGGCAATGGCCAGGAGTTGTTGAGAAACTTAAAGCAAGAGTTTTACCGCATATGGGCTGGAATACGGTTTCTTCGCCAGTTGAAAGTTCGTTGTTTAAGGATTTGGCGTCGGAAAGATTTTATTTTGTACATAATTTTGCGGTACATCAAATCCCTTTTGATGAATCAAACGTTTTGTCTGCACCATTGATTAGTTATACCGAGTATGAAAGCATCTTTGTCGCTGCTGTAGAAAATGGGCCTTTGTCTGCTGTGCAATTTCATCCCGAAAAATCAGGTGATAGTGGCATTGCTATGTTAAAAAATTGGTTGAACCAACTATGAATCTAAAGTTAGAACTCTTGCCTGCAATTGATATCTCTGATGGTCAAGCTGTTCGCTTAGTTAAGGGCGATTTAGAAAAACAAACTACTTACGGATCTCCAGTTGAACAGGCTCTTGAATTTCAAGAGACTGGAGCTGAGTGGATTCATCTTGTTGACTTGGATGCGGCGTTTGGTAGGGGCAGTAATTTCGAGATAATTCAAGAAGTAATTAGGTCAGTAGATATAAAAGTCGAACTATCAGGTGGGATACGAGATGAAGAATCTCTAAACCGCGCATTAAGCACTAAATGCACGCGAATCAACTTAGGTACTGCTGCACTTGAAAATCCAGAATGGACAAAGAAGATTATTAGTCAATATGCAGATCAGATAGCAGTTGGACTGGATGTGCGGGGCGAAACTTTAGCTGCAAGAGGTTGGGTTCAAGATGGCGGAAACTTGTGGGATGTGCTGTCGCGACTAAATGCTGATGGTTGTCAAAGGTATGTGGTTACAGATGTAAACCGTGATGGCACATTAACTGGCCCCAATTTTGATCTTTTAAGGTCTGTATGTCAGGCAACTAGCAAACCGGTGATTGCATCTGGTGGTATTTCTGAATTATCGGATATTGAGAATTTGCGCGGTATGGTGGCATATGGTGTTGAGGGTGCGATTGTAGGTAAAGCGCTTTACAGCAAGAAGTTTTCGCTCAGCCAGGCGTTAGCTATTGCTAGATAGTTTTATTGCAATAGCCACTTTCTTATCTACTTTACCTCGTTCAACTTTCATTAGTGTCCGAAACAACCAGCCATAGGTCAACTGAAGCCAACTAATTGTTACTCGAGTGAATTCTGGCCCTAGCACTCGTGCTCGTGCATCTTGTACGACTTCACTTGGCGCACCATCATGATTGCAAGCTGCAATCTGCACTCGTGAGTCATTACGAATTCGATCCACTTTGGCCGAATGCAAATCGGCAACTACATACTCCAAACCACCAACTTGCGTCGCCCAAACTCTGGTAGTGAAAGACTTACCAGTTGCATCAAAACTTGTAAGTGCGATGTACCGACCAGGCCCGAGCCTGGCTGGTGGTTTGTGGCTCACACGGTCAGAGTAGCGCGGGGTTAGTTAACTGGTGAGTAAGCACGATTAGCATTCGGGAATGGCCTTAGCAATACGGGTAATCGCCTGCCTTGATGTCGATGATGGACGCGTTGTAAAGGGAGTGAATTTCAAAAATCTTCGCGATGCTGGAAATCCAGTTGAGTTAGCAAAGACATATAACCAGCAGGGCATCGATGAATTGGTTTTTTTGGATATAACTGCAAGTTCACAGAACCGGTCTCCAATTCTTGAGATTATTGAGCAAACTGCAGACCAAGTATTTATTCCACTTACAGTAGGTGGAGGGATTTCTTCTGTTTCACAGGTGAATGAGTTACTTAGAGCAGGTGCAGACAAGGTGTCCATAAATACTGCCGCCATTAAGAATCCAGCTCTCCTAAATGACATCGCAGATAGATTTGGTGCACAAGTTATTGTTTTGAGTATTGACACCAAAAGAAGTAGTGATGTCAAATCTGGCTTCGCACTTACAACGCACGGTGGGAGAACAACTTTAGATTTGGATTTAATTGATTGGCTTGTCAGCGCTCAAGAAATTGGAATTGGCGAAGTGTTGCTAAATTCTATGGATTTTGATGGCACCCAAGAAGGATTCGATCTGGAATTAATTCAACTGGCGCGCGAGCACACAGATGTACCACTAATTGCTTCAGGCGGCGCAGGAGATGTAAGTCATTTCATATCTGCTGTCAAAGCTGGTGCAAATGCCGTCTTGGCTGCAAGCTTGTTTCACTTTAACATTGTGAGTATTTTTGAAGTTAAGCAGGCACTAGCTAAAATTACGGTAGTGCGAAGTTAAAAGCCAAACTTAGTTCGTTCAAAGGTCGCTAGCGCTGCAGGACTGCCGTGCAATGAAACGTTGGCATATTTTTGGCGACCAGAAATGTATAAAAGAATCTCGATTGGATCACCGTGAAGTTCAACCACAGTTGTTCCGCGCTTTAACCAAGTTTGTAAACCTTCTTCGTTAATCATCAATACCCCAAGCGGCAACTTCCGAAGTGCAAGTAAAGAAAATTTCGGGAGCCGTTTAGCTATCTCAACCTGAAGATCGCTCACATCATCTCGTGGTTGCCAATTAGGTTGAGCCCTACGAACATCCTCGTGATGAATTGTAAATTCAATTAGATTTGCAAGGTTATCTACGCCAGGCAAGGCAAATGGACTGGTTAAGCCAGGTCCTTGAGCAAAAAGTTTCACCAATTCATCAAAAGGCTTGCCGATATAAGAACTCTCAATCCTTTTTCGCCAAGATCGCAGAGCCGGTATGACAATACCTGCGGCAACATCGGGACGGCGTTCGCGCAAAATTAGATGAGCCAATAAATCTTGTGTTTTCCAACCTTCGCACAAAGTCGGTTGATTAGGGCCCAACTTTCGGAATTCCTGTTCAAGATTTGCCCGTTCAGCAACAACTAATCCAGATTTGTTCTGCCCCATAGCGGCAGGGTACGCGATGCTGAAGATTTTGCATCTGCCACCATTACCCTATGTCTGAGCGGTTGACCGAGATTGAGATATCGGCTCTTAGGTTTGATGACCAAGAACTGATCCCTGCCATCATTCAAGATGCAAATTCATTGCAGGTTTTGATGCTCGGATACATGAATAAAGAATCTTTGAGGCTAACAATAAAAAATAAACAAGTGACTTTTTGGTCCAGAAGTAAATCAAGAATTTGGGTAAAAGGCGAAACCTCTGGAAATTTTTTAACGGTTGTAAACATATCCGCTGATTGCGACTCTGATGCTATTTTGATTCAAGCCTTACCAACTGGTCCCACCTGCCACACTGGAGAGAATTCGTGTTTTGGTGGTGTGACGTTTGAAGAATAACCATCTGATTGCTGCCGAAGATGTAATTTCACTTGATGAATTTAAGATGCTGGCAAAAGATAACCGGGTGATTCCTGTCGCTCGACAATTATTGGCTGATGAAAGCACGCCAGTGGCACTTTATGCAAAATTGACTATGAGCCAACCAGGCACTTTTCTTTTGGAGTCTGCAGAAAATGACAAATCTTGGTCTCGCTGGTCATTCATCGGAGTTAAGAGTGAAGCGCACCTGAGCATAGATGCAACTGGAGCACATTGGTCGGGAAGAGTTCCTAGTGGACTAGTAGATCATCATGATCCAATTGAAGCCTTGAGAATTGCCCTTTCAGCACTTAAGACAAAGCGATTTACCAATCTTCCACCTTTAACCGGTGGCTTAGTTGGAGCTTTTAGTTATGAATTTGTCAGAAATTTAGAATCATCAGTTGCAAAAACTAAACATCAAAGTAACTCCCCACGAGCAGTACTTTTACTTACCACTGAGATGGCTGCCGTTGATCACCATTCAGGAAAGATCTGGTTGATTGCAAATGCAGTCAATTTTGATAATTCTCCGGATCGCGTTGAGCAGGCTTATGCAAATGCAGTTAGTCGCATTGATTCTATGCAAGCTGCTTTGGTGAATCCCAGTCATTTATCTGCTGTGAAACTCAGTGAAGCCGATGTAAAGATAACAAATTCTGAGTCCGATGAAGATTATGAGGAAGCTGTTTTGCGGGCCAAGCAGCATATTTTCGCTGGCGATGCATTTCAAGTTGTACTTTCCCGAAAATTTAAGTCTAAGGTTAAAGCAAGTTCACTTGATGTTTATCGAATGTTGCGAGCGACGAACCCAAGTCCTTATATGTATCACTTTAACTTGCCTACAGTTAATGACAAGTCGATTCAAATAGTCGGTGCTAGTCCAGAAGCTTTAATCAAACTTTTCGATGGCGAATGCACCGTACACCCAATAGCTGGTACTCGCCCTCGTGGGGAAAATCTGGTGAGAGATCTGGAGTTGGAAAGTGAATTGCTTGCTGATGCCAAAGAGCGGGCTGAACATTTGATGTTGGTTGATCTTGGCAGAAATGATTTGGGCAAAGTTGCATTGCCAGGGAGCGTCAAAGTTACCGAGTTTATGACCATAGAAAAGTACAGCCACGTGATGCATATAGTTTCTACAGTAAATGCAAAATTAGATAAGGGAAAAACTGCCCTTGATGCATTGCTTGCCACTTTTCCAGCCGGCACACTCTCTGGCGCACCAAAACCTCGTGCAATGCAAATAATTGATGAACTAGAGGTTGAATCTCGCGGCTTTTATGCAGGCTGTGTTGGATATATTGATTTCGCTGGAAACATGGATATGGCGATAACCATTAGAACCCTAGTTATTTCTGAAGGTCAAGCAGTGGCTCAGGCGGGCGCTGGGATTGTGGCTGATTCAGATCCAGCGAGTGAAAATAGGGAATGTAAGAATAAAGTTGGCGCAGTTTTGCGTGCGATTGCACTAGCTGAAGGGAGTAAGCAGATATGAAATCACAAGCAAGTGCCGCATTGGGGGTTGTGCTGATTTGGTTGCTCACAAACAATTTAGAAATAGTAGCGACAGTAAGTGAACCTGATCTAGGAGAGCGCAGCCAAGTAATTTTGGTGAAAGAAATCCAACCACTAATTGGGCAGTTAGCTCTGGCAGCGCTTGTTGGATCAGTAATTGTTTGGTTAACTGGAGGATTGGTAAGAAAAATAGTAAGCACATTTAATGCTGCTGCGTTGATTTGTTTGGGGGCATTAACCGTAAGTTTGGTAACAAACCCAACAGCACAGTTGGCCGATTCAGTAGATTTGAGCGGCAACGTCGTGGGCACATCTGTTGGTTATTTCAGCTATCTACTAGCAGTTGTTTCCTTCGTATCTGGGCTTTTGTACTTGGGTTCTGTAAAAACTTATTCAACAGATAAAACCAGTCGACCAAGATTGAAAACCGACCGTGATACATGGCGTGATCAAGATGCCGGAAAGGATTCGACCAAGTAGCCTGACCCCGATGTTAAGCTGTTGTTTGCGCTAAACCATAATCTGCCCAACTATTTTCAGAATGTGAGTCTCAGTGAGCAATCAAGTCAAAAGAAATAGCGACCATGGTCAAACGCTAGCGGCATGGGTTTTGACAGTTTCTGCAATCATTGGCTCCGCACTAATTGCACTTGGAATCTTCTTAGAAGTTGATTTAGTTTGGTTAACCGGAATAGTTATTGCCACATTTGGGTCAGTAATTAGTTTCATCTTGCACCAACTTGGTTATGGGCAAAAGCCAAAATTATGAGTGTACTTAGCGAGATTATTACAGGCGTTCTGCAAGATGTAGCCCAACGTAAAATTGATATCCCGATTGCAGATTTACAAGAGCGTGCTAAAAAGCAAGCACCTGCTAAAGATCCCAAACCAATATTGAGCGGTGAAGACATCGCCGTTATTGCTGAGGTGAAGCGTAAAAGTCCAAGTAAAGGTGAACTCGCTGCCATTTCAGATCCTGCGGCACTTGCAGCAGAGTATCAAGCCGGTGGTGCTCACTGCATCTCAGTTTTAACAGAGCCAAGAAAATTTGGTGGTTCTCTAGATGATCTAAAAGCTGTTCGTGCAAGTGTTGATGTTCCAGTTCTTCGAAAAGACTTCATCGTTACTGGGTATCAACTCTGGGAAGCGCGCGCTGCTGGGGCTGATATGGTGCTCTTAATCGTTGCTGCACTTGAGCAACAAGCACTAGTTTCTTTGATTGAGCGCACGATTTCTTTGGGCATGACTCCACTAGTGGAAGTACATGATGCAACTGAAGTTCCAAGAGCAGTGCAGGCAGGTGCTCAAGTTATAGGAGTTAACGCACGAAATTTGCACACACTTGAAGTCGATCGCGAGCAGTTCGCCGCTGTTGCTCCGCTGATTCCAAAGCACTGCATCAAGATTGCTGAAAGTGGCGTTCGCGGTCCACACGACCTTGTTGCCTATGCGAATTTAGGGGCACAAGCTGTACTTGTGGGTGAAAGCTTAGTAACCGACAAAGATCCGAGGCGAGCAGTTCACGAATTAGTAGCTGCTGGTGCGCACCCCGCTCTAAAGCATCCCAGAGGTGCATAGGTTTAATGACGGCCGAAATTAAACTAGGCAAATTTGGTGAATTCGGTGGCCGCTTTGTGCCGGAAGCGTTAATAGTTGCATTAGATGAACTTGAGCAACAGTATTTGGCAGCTAAAAAAGATCCCATTTTTAATACTGAGTTGGCTGAACTAAATCGCAACTATACCGGTCGTCCAACACCTATTACTGATGCAAAGAGATTCAGCAAAGTGGCAGGCGGAGTACAAATCTTGCTGAAGCGAGAAGATTTAAATCACACAGGATCGCACAAGATTAACAATGTTTTGGGGCAAGCGCTTTTAACGAAGAGAATGAATAAGAAAAGAGTGATTGCTGAAACAGGTGCCGGTCAACATGGCGTCGCTACTGCAACTGCTGCTGCATTGCTTGGTTTGGAATGTGTTGTCTATATGGGGGAAGAAGACACAAAGCGTCAAGCACTAAATGTTGCGAGAATGAGGCTATTAGGCGCAGAAGTTATTCCAGTTACTACTGGATCTCGCACTCTTAAAGACGCAATAAATGAAGCAATGCGGGATTGGGTAACAAATGTGCAAGATACCCATTATCTACTTGGAACCGTGGCAGGACCGCATCCATTTCCAGTAATGGTTCGTGATTTTCATCGTGTGATTGGTGATGAGGCGCGAGAGCAAATGCTAGCTGAATATGGAAAATTACCTACCGCCGTTGCGGCTTGTGTTGGTGGCGGAAGTAATGCGATTGGAATTTTTACCGCGTTCATTGATGACGATGTAGAACTTTATGGTTATGAGGCTGGCGGAGATGGAATTGAAACTGGTCGACATGCGGCAACCTTAACTGGAGGTTCAATTGGCATTCTTCATGGTGCAAAAAGTTACGTGTTACAAGATGATGAAGGTCAAACAATTGAATCTCATTCAATCTCAGCAGGATTAGATTATCCTGGAGTAGGTCCAGAACACGCATTTCTTAAAGATTCCGGACGTGTTAATTATTCTCCGATCACGGATGCCGAAGCAATGGAAGCAATGGCGTTATTGGCAAAAACCGAAGGTATATTGGTTGCTATAGAAACTGCACATGCGATTGCAGGATCGATGAAATTGGGTGCTGAAATTGGACCAACAGGCTCAATTTTGATTAACTGCTCAGGAAGAGGAGATAAAGATGTTGTCACCGCGGCTAATTGGTTTAACTTGTCTGTCGGTGATGTGATTGCGTGAAAACTGTAAGTCAAGTTTTTAGTGAAGCTAAAAATCAAAATCGCATAGCGTTAATAGCATATTTACCTGCTGGTTATCCAAACAATGAATTGTCACATAAATTGATTGATACCTTGATTGGAAACGGCGTTGATTTAATTGAAGTGGGATTTCCATACTCAGATCCATTAATGGATGGACCAATTATTCAGGCCGCGGTTCAAGATGCATTAAGTAAAGGCACTCGGGCTAAAGATGTGTTTAAGGCCATTGATCATGCGCAACAAGCAGGTGCTGCTGCGGTAGTAATGTCATATTTCAATCCGATATTTAAATATGGCTTTAATGATTTTGCAAAGGCACTAGCTAGCGCAGGAGGAGCAGGAGTAATTACACCTGATTTGATCCCCGATGAAGCAACAGAATGGATCAAGCAAGTTAACATGAACAAATTAGATAACATTTTTCTGGTAGCTCCTAGTAGCACAGACGAGCGAATCAGAATGGTCGCGGAGAACTCAACTGGTTTTATATATGCGGCAAGTTTAATGGGAGTTACCGGAGTTAAGTCCGCTCAGATAGAAACAGTAAAAAACTTAGTTGCACGAATCCGAAAATTTACTAACAAACCAATTGCCGTTGGCTTGGGGGTAAATACTCCCGATCAAGTTATGGAGATAGCAAAGTTTGCAGATGGAGTAATTGTTGGTTCAGCATTCATCAAAGCAGTTAGTGAAGCAAGCAACGATTCCGACGCTGTTGATGTGGTGGCTCGCCTTGCGAGTGCCCTATCAGCGGCCACCGGAAAGATTGGCTAAAGTTGGGTCTAACGAGAAGGATTCAAAATGAACACAGCTAAGCAGCGGGCATCGAATTTGGCGGCGGCAAATCAAGCCGCAGAGCGTAAAGCGAAATTAATCACGTTTGCTGGTATCGGCATAGTGATATTGATAGTTGGCGCAATTTTGACCTTTGCATTCTTAAATCGAAATAGCGGCGCTAGCACAGGCCCAACTGCTGAGCCAAATCCTGCAGCTGCACTGCCTACAGGTGCTGATCCCGAAACTTATGGATTATTGGTAGGTAATGCTCCTGAAACAGCACCTCTGCTGCAGATTTTCGAGGATGCCCAATGTCCAGCTTGTCAATCATTTGAAGCTGCCTTTGGTGGAGCAGTACAAGAGTTAATTTCTTCTGGTGATGTAAGAGTTAAATTCCATCCTATGTTTTTCTTAGATAGCAGATTGCCGCAATCAAAAGGCTCATCGCTACGGGCAGGTAATGCTTTAGGTTGCGCTGCTGATGAAGGCAAAGCTGTTGAATATCACAGTGCCATTTTCGCAAATGCACCCTCGGTTGAAGGTTTAGGCTGGAGCGATGACGAGCTTAAATTGTTTGGTTCCGGAGTTGGTATCACCAACACTGAACGATTTAATAAATGTATTGATGATGGCACGTACTATGAATGGATTGCTAATTCGAACCAATCGTCATTTGACTCAGGAGTAGAAGGAACACCAACTTTGCGACTCAATGGTCAGCCATTAGCTGATAGTGCTTTTAATAGCGTGGAAGAGTTTTTAACAACCATTCGCGCTGGTAAATAAACGAATGCTCTTGTGGCAAAGTATTCCTAGTCCAGATGCTGGAGTTTGGTATCTCGGTCCAGTACCGCTGCGCGCCTATGCAATAGCAATAATCTTAGGAATTGTTGTTGCTGTTTTGTGGTCAGATCGAAGATGGCAAAAAATTGGTGGCAAGGCTGGTGAAGTTAGTGACATTGCTTTTTGGGCTGTTCCATTTGGAATTATTGGCGGCAGGATTTATCACGTTATAACGGATGCTCAACTCTATTTTGGAACTGATGCAAATCCCATTGATGCATTCAAGATTTGGCAAGGTGGCCTAGGAATCTGGGGAGCAATCGCTTTTGGTGCACTCGGAACTTGGATAGCAGCAAAGCGACGCGGAATTTCCTTGCCGCGATTCGCCGACACTGTTGCACCAGCAATAGCGCTCGCTCAAGCAATAGGTCGCTGGGGTAACTATTTTAATCAAGAACTTTTTGGTTCACCCACAAGTTTGCCGTGGGGGCTTGAAATTGATTTAGTCAATCGCCCGAGCGGATATGGAGATTTTGAAACTTTTCACCCCACTTTTTTATATGAATCCTTTTGGTGTGTAGTAGTTGTGGCAATTGTTCTGATTGGGCAAAATCGGTTTAAGCTAAACAATGGTCGAGTCTTTCTATTGTACGTAGCAGCATATTCGTTAGGGAGATTGTTTATTGAGCAACTTCGGATAGATCCTGTAAATGAAGCAGGCGGATTCAGGCTGAATACCTATACAGCTTTGATAGTCTTTACATTTGCTGTCTTTTGGTTAATCAGAAGAAAGAATAAAGAAGAGACAAATAACAAGAGTTTAGGAGTTTATTAGGAAATGATGTCCCGTGAAGCTCGTCAAAAAGTTGGTGGCGGATGGTTAAGACCTGCAGTTTTTGGAGCAATGGATGGACTTGTTTCAAATATTGCTCTAGTTGCAGGTGTAGCAGCAGGCGCAACAGCAGCAGGGGCAGATCAGCCACAGGTGGTAATACTTGCTGGGTTTGCGGGATTGGGTGCCGGCGCATTTAGCATGGCGGCTGGTGAATACGTCTCAGTAGTGTCGCAGCGAAATCTTCTAATGAAGCAGGCAAAAACAAATTCAAATGCAGAAAATGTGCAAAACTTTGTATCAACTCAAGTTAATCCACTAATGGCAGCTGGTTCCTCATTTTTAGCTTTCTCGGTAGGAGCGATCATCCCGCTAATTCCATATATGTTTGGTGGCACGTCAGTTTTCTATGCGGCACTAATTACGGCTGTGGCGCTTTTCGGTACTGGAGCAACAGTTGGCTACATCACCGATGAAAATTGGTTTCGCAGTGGCTTACGGCAGTTAATGCTTGGCACAGCAGCCGGTGCTGCAACCCACGTGCTTGGCACACTTGCAGGCGGACTACTTGGCTAGTTAGTGCTAATATCTTCTTGGGCCAATGGCGTCCCTAAAAAAAGGGAGTTGCTATGCCAAAGATAGACATCGGTCCCATAAGTTCATTTCCAGCAGACGCTGGCCTGTACTCAGCAAAGTCTGAAAAAGATGCTTGTGGTGTTGCCATGGTTGCCCAGATGAACGGCCAGAAATCTCATCGAATAGTTGATTTGGCTCTTACTGGACTTGAAAACTTAGAGCATCGCGGAGCTGCTGGTGCAGACCCAGACAGCGGTGATGGCGCAGGAATTTTAATTCAAATACCAGATCAATTTTTTAGAGAAGTAGTTGATTTTGAACTTCCGGATTTAGGAAATTATGCTGTTGGTTTAGTTTTTATTTCTGATACTGATTTAGCAGAAAAACAATTGTTTGAAGCTGTGACCAGAATTGCTGGCGAGGAAAACTTGCAAGTTCTTGGTTGGCGCGACGTTCCAGTAAATGCAGAACAAATAGGGGTTGGAGCAAAAGATGTAATGCCTAAAATGCTACAACTTTTTGTGTGCAGCCTTGATAAAACAAAGAGTGGAATTGCGCTGGATAGGTTAACTTTTTTCTTGCGCAAGCGGTTAGGCAATGAAACTGGGGCATATATGCCTTCACTGTCTGCACGCACCATTGTTTATAAAGGGATGCTAACTTCATCGCAATTACGAGAATTTTTTCCTGACCTTAAAGATGAACGTGTAAGTTCTGCATTGGCATTGGTTCATGCACGATTCAGTACCAATACTTTCCCATCTTGGCCCTTAGCTCATCCATATCGATTTATCGCGCATAATGGAGAGATAAACACGGTTGCTGGAAATCGAAATTGGATGAGGGCCCGTGAGTCTTTATTATCTAGCGAGTTACTCAATGGTGATTTATCTAGGGCTTATCCAATTGGTACAGCTAACGCATCTGATTCTGCATCATTTGATGAAGTTCTTGAATTGTTACATCTGGCTGGACGAAGTTTGCCTCATGCCGTTCTGATGATGATTCCAGAAGCTTGGGAAAACGACAATACGATTGACCCTGCAAAAAAGGCTTTTTATGAATATCACTCATGCTTAATGGAACCTTGGGATGGACCTGCTTGCGTAACTTTCACCGATGGTGATGTTATTGGCGCAGTATTGGATCGCAATGGATTACGACCTGGAAGATTTTGGGTAACAGCAGATGGATTGGTAGTTCTGGGATCGGAAACAGGAATTTTGGATATTCCCGCTGGTGAAGTCGTTCGAAAAGGTCGCTTGCAACCTGGCAAAATGTTCTTAGTAGATACCAAACAAGGAAGAATAATTGAGGATGATGAAATTAAATCCGAGTTGGCTAAACAAAAGCCATACGCTCAATGGCTAAAAGAACAAATTGTTTATTTAGATGATATTCCTGAACGCGAGCACATTGTGCACACGCACAACTCGGTTTTGAGAAGGCAACAAATTTTTGGCTACACCGAGGAAGAGCTAAGAATTTTGCTGCAGCCTATGGCTGTAAGTGGTGGCGAAGCTTTAGGTTCAATGGGTACTGATACCCCTCTTGCGGTTTTGTCCGATAAACCAAGACTTCTTTTTGAGTATTTCAAACAACTGTTTGCTCAAGTTACAAATCCACCGTTAGATGCGATTCGTGAAGAAATAGTCACATCATTAGTAAGCGGCATTGGCCGAGAGCGAAATCTTCTTGACGCTACTGAAGAGCATGCGCGTCAGGTAGTTTTGCCATTTCCGGTCATCGACAATGATGATTTAGCTAAATTAATACATATACATCGTGAACCAAAATTGGCTGATTTCTCGACTGAAAAGATATCGGGGCTCTACTTAGTTGAAGGTGGTGCGGGTGCCCTTCGAACTCGGCTATATGAAATTTTCGACGAAGTAGATAAATTGATTGCAGATGGTTTTACATTTATTGTGCTAAGCGATCGCGACAGCACAACCGATCTAGCTCCTATTCCTTCACTGCTTTTGACATCTGCAGTTCACCATCATCTTGTTCGACGAGGAACTAGAACTCAGGTTGGATTAATCGTTGAGGCTGGCGATGTGCGAGAGGTGCATCACGTCGCTTTATTGATTGGTTATGGTGCAGCAGCAATAAACCCTTACTTGGCTATGGAATCAGTTGAAGATATGGTCCGAAATGGCGTTATTTCAAGTGTTACGCCAGAAAAAGCCGTTCGCAATCTAGTTAAAGCTTTAGGTAAAGGTGTGCTAAAAGTTATGTCGAAGATGGGAGTTAGCACAGTTGCGTCATACCGGGGCGCTCAGATTTTTGAAGCAATCGGTCTTGATCAAGATTTCGTGGATGAATTTTTCTCTGGTACCACATCAAAACTAGGTGGAGTTGGTCTTGATGTGATAGCAGAAGAAGTAAAACTACGACACGACATTGCATATCCACCTTCTGGGATTTCACCCAAACATCGACAGTTAACCATTGGTGGGGAATATCAGTGGCGAAGAGAAGGTGAACCGCACCTATTTGATCCAGAAACCGTATTCAGATTGCAGCACTCAACTCGGGCTGGAAAATATGAAATTTTTAAAGAATACACCCAGCGAATCAATGATCAAAACAAGCGACTCATGACGATTCGTGGGTTGATGAAGTTCAAGAAAACTAAACCAGCCATCGATATTGAAGAAGTTGAACCAATAAGCGAGATCGTTAAAAGATTCTCAACTGGCGCGATGTCCTATGGCTCAATATCTGCAGAAGCACACGAAACTCTAGCTATTGCAATGAATCGCCTCGGTGCAAAATCGAATACCGGTGAAGGTGGTGAAGATCCAGAGCGTTTCATTCCTCTTGCCAATGGAGATTCCAAGCGCAGTGCTATCAAACAAGTGGCAAGTGGCAGATTTGGAGTTACATCTGAGTACTTGGTGAATGCAGATGACATACAAATCAAGATGGCGCAAGGGGCAAAGCCCGGCGAAGGTGGACAACTTCCTGGCAAAAAGATTTATCCCTGGATTGCCAAAACTCGGCATTCCACAACCGGGGTAGGCCTTATTAGCCCACCGCCGCATCACGATATTTATTCAATTGAAGATTTGGCACAACTAATTCACGACTTGAAGAACGCAAACAACAAAGCTCGCGTGCACGTGAAATTGGTTGCTGAAGTTGGTGTAGGAACTGTTGCTGCAGGAGTTGCTAAAGCACACGCTGATGTTATTTTGATCTCAGGACACGATGGTGGTACTGGAGCAAGTCCGCTCACCTCATTGAAGCACGCTGGAGCACCATGGGAATTGGGCTTAGCTGAAACACAACAAACGCTACTGTTAAACAAACTTCGAGACCGAGTAGTGGTTCAAACTGATGGACAACTTAAGACTGGTAGAGATGTAGTTATAGCAGCGTTGCTTGGCGCAGAAGAATATGGATTTGCTACTGCGCCATTAGTCGTAATGGGTTGCATAATGATGCGAGTGTGTCATTTAGATACTTGTCCTGTTGGTGTGGCAACTCAGAACCCTTTGTTGCGAGAAAAGTTTTCTGGAAAACCTGAATTTGTGGTTAACTTTTTTGAATACATTGCTCAAGAGGTTCGCGAATTGTTGGCAGAATTAGGTTTTCGATCTCTTGATGAAGCAATAGGACATGTCGAAGTGTTGGATTCAGTTGATGCTGTTTCGCATTGGAAAGCATCTGGACTTGATCTGCAGCCTCTTTTGTATCAGCCGGCTATAAGTGACGGTGATTTGCACTGTACAAAAATGCAAGATCATGGATTAGAAAAAGCATTAGATCAAGAGCTTATAACAATTGCAAATCCTGCACTAGAGAATGGGGACTTAGTAACGGGTGAATTTGAGATTAGAAATGTAAATCGCACTGTTGGCACAATGTTAGGTGCAGAAGTCACCAGACGTTACGGAGGAGCAGGTCTACCTGCTGAAACCATTAGATTTATTTTTCGAGGTTCGGCTGGACAGTCACTTGGCGCTTTTATTCCAGCTGGAATTAGTTTAATTGTTGAGGGCGATAGCAATGATTACTTAGGAAAGGGATTAAGTGGCGGCAAAATAGTTTTGCGACCTGATCGATTGGCAAAATTTACCGCTAATGAAAATGTGATTGCTGGAAATGTCATTGGTTATGGCGCTACATCTGGTGAGATATTTATCCGTGGTTTAGTTGGCGAAAGATTTGCGGTTAGAAATTCGGGAGCAACACTGGTAGTTGAGGGTACGGGAGATCATGCCTGTGAGTATATGACTGGTGGTCGGGTGATTATTTTAGGTTCAACTGGGCGCAATGTGGCTGCAGGGATGAGCGGTGGAATTGCATATGTACTTGATTTAAACAAAGCACTAGTTAATCGTGAAATGGTTGAATTGGAAGTTGTTTCAGATGAAGATTGGGATTTCATCGCTTCCTATTTAAAGCGGCATCAAGAAGAAACTGATTCTCCAATAGCTGCTGAACTACTTGCAAACTCAGATGCACGGTTGAGATTTACTAAAATTATGCCAACTGACTATAAGAAAGTTTTGCTTGCTACACAAAAAGCCGAGGCAGAAGGCAGAGATGTTGTGGCCGCAATTATGGAGGCAGTCAATGGCTGATCCGAAGGGTTTTTTAACTACTGAACGCGCTACACCAAAGCGCCGACCAGTTGATGTTCGAATAAAAGACTGGAAAGAAGTTTATGAGCCACACCCCATCCAGGAAACTCAGAATCAAGCAGGAAGATGTATGGATTGCGGTATTCCCTTTTGTCATAATGGCTGCCCACTTGGAAATTTAATTCCAGAATGGAATGATTTAGTTTGGCGAGGGGAATGGGAAGAAGCGAGCGAGCGCTTACATGCCACAAACAATTTTCCAGAATTTACTGGAAAATTATGCCCTGCTCCTTGTGAAGCAGCCTGTGTAGTTGCAATTAATCTTGATGCAGTAGCAATAAAGCACGTTGAGGTTGAGATATCTGAGCAAGCTTGGAAAAGTGGATTTATAAAGCCAATGCCACCAGAGCGACTTACTGGGAAAACTGTTGCCATTATCGGCTCTGGGCCAGCTGGTCTGGCCGCTGCACAACAACTTGCTCGTGTAGGGCACACGGTTGCCGTTTATGAGCGCGCTGATCGAATAGGTGGTTTGTTGCGATATGGGATACCAGAATTCAAAATGGAGAAATGGGTACTAGATCGCCGCTTATCACAAATGGAAGCAGAAGGTGTCAAGTTTCGAACTAGTGTAAATGTTGGTGTGGATATTGACGGCGCTGATTTGTTGCGTAGATTTGATGCGATAGTTCTTGCGAATGGCGCAACTCAAGGACGAGACTTACCAGTGCCTGGGCGGGAGTTAACTGGGATTTATCAAGCAATGCATTACTTACCGTTAGCAAATCGCGCACTAGCTGAAGGTATGGAACCAAGTGGTGTTGAGATTACGGCAAAAGATAAGAAAGTCATCATTATCGGTGGCGGAGATACTGGAGCTGATTGCTTGGGAACAGCAATTAGGCAAGGTGCTAGCAGCATAGTTCAACTTGAAATAATGCCAAAGCCGCCAGAGCAAAGACCAAATAATCAACCTTGGCCAACATATCCAATGACATATAAAGTTTCCTCAGCTCACGAAGAAGGTGGTGAGCGAATTTATGCAGTTTCAACTCAGCGATTTATTGGTGAAAACGGCAGATTAACTGGAATTGAACTAGTTGAAGTGAAATGGGTGGATGGAAAACTTGAAGCAGTGCCAGGTACAGAAATTACCCTCGAAGCTGATTTAGTTCTTCTAGCGATGGGCTTTACTGGTCCCGAAAAAAGTCCACTAATTGATCAACTTGGGCTCGATTTAGATTCTCGAGGTGCACTTTCTCGAGATGATAGTTATCAAACTAAAGTACCAGGAGTTTTCGTTTGTGGAGATGCTGGTCGAGGTCAATCATTAATTGTTTGGGCAATTGCTGAAGGTCGGGCTGCAGCTGCATCGGTTGATACTTATTTGGGTGGAATACCAAGTCCTTTGCCAATGCCCGTTAAGCCTTCAACCAGACCAATTCTGGTGTAGCAAGAATACAATCAAAGGTCGTTAGATAAGGTTTGGCATATGCGCCGCGCGAAAATTGTTGCCACAATGGGTCCAGCTACTGCATCAGTTGAAAAAATTGAACAACTAATAGACGCTGGCATGAATGTTGCTCGTTTGAATATGTCCCACGGCACACGAGCTGATCAGGTAAAGATGCTAGCTGATATCCGGTCAGCTGCTAAAAATAAAAACGTAGATATAGGTGTATTTGCCGATCTGCAAGGACCAAAGATAAGACTTGGATTGTTCTCTACCGGACCGAAAGAATTAGAAGCCGGAGCTAGTTTCATCATTACTACTGAAACGGTAGATGGAAGTGCCGAGCGTGCTAGCACCACATATTCTCAACTTCCGGCTGACGTGAATGTAAACGATGTCATTTTGATAAATGATGGCCTAGTCGCGCTTAAAGTTAAATCTAAATCAGAAACTGATGTTTATTGTGAAGTAATTGAACCAGGAGTTATCTCGAACAATAAAGGGATAAACCTTCCTGGAGTTGCAGTTAGTGTTCCTGCGCTATCTGAAAAAGATGAAGACGATTTGCGATGGGCATTATCTGCAGGAATTGACATGATCGCTCTGTCATTTGTGCGCAGCAGTCAAGATTTTTTTGATGTTAAACGAATAATGGATGAACTTGAAATTCGCGTTCCGGTGATTGCAAAAATCGAAAAACCTCAAGCCGTAAATGCCCTAGTAGAAATTTTGGAAGCTTTTGATGCAATTATGGTTGCACGTGGTGATTTAGGAGTAGAGCTACCGTTAGAGCAAGTTCCTATTGTGCAAAAACGAGCCATCACGTTAGCCCGGCAATTCTCAAAACCTGTAATTGTTGCAACGCAGATGCTGGAATCAATGGTTAATTCTCATCGCCCAACACGTGCGGAAGCATCAGATGTAGCAAATGCCATTTTTGATGGTGCCGATGCATTAATGTTGTCGGCAGAAACTAGTGTTGGCATTGATCCTAAGCATGCAGTTTCAACAATGGCATCAATTATTGAAACTATTGAACGAGATGGTGGAACTAAACTTCAAGAATTGGGAAATGACTCAATCAAGTCCACTGCATTTGCTGTCGCCAGGGGAGCGGTACAAATCGCTCAAGCGGTATCCGCAAGTTATTTATGCGCATTTACTGAATCGGGACGTTCTGCCCGATTAGTATCTCGGTTGCGCCCCACCGTTCCTCTACTTGCCTTTACCCCAATTGAACAAGTGCGCCGACAATTGTCGCTGGTTTGGGGTGTGCAATCTTTTGAAGTTGCTAAAGCATCTAGCACAGATGAGATGGTCAGACACCTAGATCAGATGCTGGTTGAAACCAAACGTGCGCGTGATGGTGAATTGGTAGTGGTTGTCGCAGGCGTTCCGCCAGGTGTTTCTGGAACCACTAATGGAGTGCGCGTACACAAAATTGGACGCGCCGGAGTCAGTTGATTTAAGACCTTGTGCTAGGTTAACGACACCTTTAACCCAGTCCTGTGAGGCTGAGAAGGAGAAAACCGAATGGCTCCGGAATCGGAGATTCGGCAGTCTGCAAAAAACGGACTGCTTCTGGCTGCGGAAGATGTTTCTCGCATTACATCTCGCATGTCACATGAAATTTTAGAGCGAACTGCTAACCAAGATTTAGTTCTACTAGGAATACCAAGTCGTGGAGTACCTTTTTCAAAGCGTATTGCCCAAAAAATATTTGAGATTGAAAAAAGACAAATCCCAATTGGTTCGTTAGATATCACAATGTATCGCGATGATTTAAGAATGCGCGCGCCAAGACCTTTGGCTGAAACTCTAATTCCAAATTCGGGCATTGAGGACAAAGTAGTCATATTGGTAGATGATGTTCTTTTTTCAGGTCGAACCATTCGTGCTGCGCTAGATGCCCTAAGCGAGATTGGTCGGCCAGCAATAGTGCAATTAGCAGTTCTAATTGATCGCGGGCATCGTCAACTGCCCATTAGAGCTGATTATGTTGGTAAAAATATTCCCACATCACTTGACCAAAAAGTTTCAGTGAAATTATCTGAAATCGATGGAATTGATGAAGTCAGAGTCGATTTCGGAGTTTCAAGATGAAGCATTTACTCTCAACAGCGAGTCTGTCTAAAGCAGATGCTTTAAAGATTATGGATGTTGCTGAAAATCTATCGTCAATAAGCGATAGGCCAATAAAGAAACTACCTACGCTCCGCGGGCGTACAATAGTTAACTTATTCTATGAAGATTCAACGCGAACTAAAATTTCCTTCGAAGCAGCAGCAAAGAGGCTTTCAGCTGATGTATTGAATTTTGCTGCTAAAGGTTCTAGTGTTTCAAAAGGTGAAAGCTTAAAAGACACTGCATTGACTTTAAAAGCGATGGGCGCTGATGCAATAGTTGTAAGGCATCCATCAAGTGGTGCAGCAAATCAATTAGCTCACCACAATTGGATTGATGCAAATGTAGTTAACGCCGGTGATGGAACCCATGAACATCCAACACAAGCCCTATTGGATGCTTTTACAATCAGAAGAGTTTTGAAAAACAGTAGCGGAGATTTAACTGGATTAAATGTAGTAATCGTAGGTGATGTACTACACTCTAGAGTTGCTCGATCAAATTTGTGGCTGCTTAACACTTTGGGTGCGAAAGTTACCCTCGTCGCGCCGCCAACTTTAATGCCTCGAAACATTGAGTCTTGGCCAGCAGAAACCAGTTTTGACTTGGATGAATCATTAGTAAATGCTGATGTTGTTATGATGCTTAGAGTTCAACAAGAGAGAATGCAAGACGCCTACTTCCCAACAGTTCGAGAGTATGCAAATCGATATGGATTAACTCAAAAACGATTACACGTGATGAATGCCAAATCAATAGTTATGCACCCTGGTCCGATGAATCGGGGAGTAGAGATTAGCTCTCAGATCGCAGATAGCGATAAATCAGTTATTGTCAATCAAGTGCAAAATGGAGTCTTTGTTCGAATGGCAGTTCTTTATTTACTCTTGGGAGGACAAAGTGATGATCTATGACTAATAACACTAAGACACTTAAAAGTGTCTCCCTCTATGGTGAAGAAGAAGTTGATCTTGTAATTGAGAATGATTTGATAACGCAAATTTTGCCGTCAGGTACATCTGATAAGGGTGAGGTAATCAATGCGTCAGGATTAATTGCATTGCCTGGACTAGTGGATTTGCACTGCCATCTTAGAGAGCCAGGCAGTGAAGATGCTGAAACTGTTCTAACAGCATCTAGAGCTGCCGCATTAGGAGGATTCACCTGTGTATTTGCTATGCCAAATACCAAACCAGTTGCCGATAATGCTGGCGTCGTTGAACAGGTTAAGCATTTAGGCGATGAAGCAGGTTTAGTTCAAGTGCAGCCTATTGGTGCAGTATCAATAAATCAATCCGGAAATGAGTTGGCCGAGTTGGGTGCAATGGCTCAATCTGCAGCACAGGTGCGGATATTTTCTGATGATGGCAATTGCGTATCTGATCCATTATTAATGCGTCGGGCGTTAGAGTATGTGAAAGCCTTTAATGGTGTTATTGCTCAGCATGCACAAGATCCAGGTTTAACAAAGAATTCTCAAATGAACGAAGGTTCAGTCTCAGCGACTTTAGGGTTAAGGGGCTGGCCCGCTATTGCAGAAGAAAGCATCATTGCGCGCGATTGCCTAATTGCGGAGTTTGTTGATTCTCGATATCACGTTTTGCACGTAACAACTGCGCGTGGGGCTCAGATAATCAAGGAAGCTAAGGAACGAGGTGTAAAAGTAACAGCAGAAGTAACTCCGCATCACTTGCTACTAACTGAGGATTTAATTGAAGGATACAGCCCCGTATATAAAGTCAATCCGCCTTTACGCACAAAGAGAGACGTGTTGGCATTACAAGAGGCATTAGCTTCGGGAGTTATCGATTGTGTCGCAACCGATCACGCACCTCATAGTGAGGAGAATAAAGATTGCGAATGGGATCAAGCGGCCTTTGGTATGTTGGGACTTGAAACTGCACTTTCGGTTTTGATTCAAACGATGATAAAAACAAAAAAGATATCGTGGCGTATTTTGGCAGAGCGAATGTCTTTAAGTCCGGCCAAGATTGCCGGACTGAATGATCAAGGTCAACCCATTGCAGTTGGTTCTTATGCAAATTTAGTTTTAGTTGATCCGAATGCAGAATGGACGGTAAAGCCAGAAAATCTAGCTAGTAAAAGTCAAAACACACCGTATCAGGGATTAACCTTGCCTGGACGAGTCGTTCACACTATCTATCGAGGCAAATTCACAGTTAAAAATAGTCAGGTACAAGCTTGATTAATTCCAATTTTGCTGTTTTGGTTCTTGAGGATGGACGATTATTCAGAGGAAATTCCTGGGGTGCTGAGGGATTAACTTTCGGTGAGTTAGTTTTTGCAACCCCAATGACGGGATATCAAGAAACCATTACCGATCCATCTTATTGTGGTCAAATTCTGGTGCAAACAGCACCACATATTGGAAATACCGGAATGAATGATGAGGATGCAGAGTCAGATCGAATTTGGATTTCAGGTTATGTTGTGAGGGATCCGTCCAGAATTTCTTCTAACTGGCGGTCAAACAGGGATTTACTTAGCGATCTTGAATACCAAAAAATTGTGGGCATCTGCAATGTAGACACTCGAGCAATCACTCGCCATCTGCGCGATAGAGGCGCGATGCGAGCAGGAATATTCTCAGGGACCCATATCAAATCTGATGAAGAGATGGTTGCACTTGTAAACAACCAGCCGAATATGAAAGGTAGAAACTTAACTGAAGAAGTTTCAACTAAATCTAAATATATAGTGCCGGCCAATGGCAAAGTGCAATATCGTGTCGCAGCTATAGATCTTGGAATAAAACGTAATACCCCAAAGCTATTTGCACAGAGAAATATTGAGACGCACGTAGTCCCGGCCAATACAAATGTTTCAGAGCTTATTGGTGGTAAATATGATGGAATATTCCTGAGTAATGGACCTGGTGATCCAGCCACTGCAAAAGAAATTATAGAAAAGATAAAGCAGATTTTAGAACAACATGTACCATTATTTGGAATCTGTTTTGGACATCAATTGTTTGGACTTGCATTGGGACTTGAAACATACAAACTCCAATTCGGTCATCGAGGGATAAATCAACCAGTTCAGGATTTAATATCTAAAAAAGTTGCAATTACCGCACACAATCATGGTTTCGCGGTAGCAGCACCAGATAACAATTTTTTCGGCACACCATTTGGAGATGGAAAAGTAACTCATCGATGTCTAAATGATGGCGTAGTTGAAGGCCTAGAGTTAACTTCGGCACCAGCATTCAGTGTGCAATATCACCCGGAAGCAGCAGCGGGTCCACACGACGCTGAGTATCTTTTTGATAAATTTCTAGGGTTACTTCAAAGATGAAAAGTTGAACACTGATGCCTAAACGTCAAGACATAAAGTCAGTAATGGTTATTGGCTCAGGGCCAATAGTGATAGGACAAGCCTGCGAATTTGATTATTCTGGAACTCAAGCATGTCGCGTACTGCGTAGTGAAGGAATCCGGGTGATTCTGGTAAATAGTAATCCAGCTACAATTATGACTGATCCTGATTTTGCAGATGCGACTTACGTTGAGCCAATTACTTCAGAAATCTGTGAAGCAATAATTGCTAAACAAAAACCAGATGCTTTATTACCTACGTTAGGTGGACAAACAGCGCTTAATATGGCGATGGAGTTGTTCCACAGTGGAATATTAGATAAATACGGTGTTGAGTTAATTGGAGCTAACGCAGATGCGATTCAGAAAGGGGAGAATCGCGAATCTTTTAAAGAGGTTTGTCGAAAAATTGGTGGCGAGGTTGCGCGCAGCTTTATCTGCCACAACAGCGACGAAGTGAATTTAGCTGCCAAGGAACTTGGCTTTCCGCTTGTTGTTAGGCCATCATTCACAATGGGTGGTGCCGGATCAGGAATTGCTTACAATCAATCCGACCTTGATCGAATTGCATCAGCTGGCTTGCAGGCAAGCGCAACTACGGAAGTTCTGCTAGAAGAATCTATTTTAGGTTGGAAAGAGTATGAGCTTGAATTAATGCGAGATGCCAAGGATAACGTCGTTGTTGTTTGTTCAATAGAAAATGTTGATCCTGTAGGAGTACACACTGGAGATTCAATAACCGTAGCCCCAGCACTGACTTTAACTGATAGAGAGTACCAAAATCTAAGAAATCTATCGATTGAAGTTATCAGAGAAGTCGGAGTTGATACTGGTGGATGCAATATACAGTTTGCTGTAGAACCAGATACCGGTCGAGTGATAATAATTGAAATGAACCCCAGGGTATCTCGTTCTTCTGCGCTAGCAAGCAAAGCAACTGGTTTTCCGATTGCAAAGATTGCAGCCAAATTAGCAATTGGATATACATTAGATGAGATTAGAAATGATATAACTGGGGAAACACCGGCATCATTTGAACCAACTTTAGATTATGTGGTAACCAAAATTCCTAGATTCGCATTTGAAAAGTTTCCTGATGCTGACGACACTTTGACTACAAAAATGAAAAGTGTTGGTGAAGCAATGGCGATAGGCAGATCATTCTCTGAATCATTGATGAAGGCATTGCGAAGTTTGGAAAAAAGCGGTTCAGAATTTGATTGGCTATATTCGAGTAAAACTAAAGAAGAGTGGCTAAACATAATTAAGAGACCACACGACGGTCGAATCAAAGCCGTGCAGCAAGCACTGCACAATGGAGTATCAATCACTGATGTTTTTGATGCGACTGCTATAGATCCGTGGTTTTTAGAACAGATAAAGCAGATTAACCAGATTGCGGAAAAAATCAAGCAAACACAATCGCTTGATGTGGATATTTTGCAACTTGCCAAGCGAAATGGATTTAGTGATTTACAAATTGCTAAATTGCGAGGTATCTCAGAAATTGAAGTAAGAAACATCCGACAGAAAATGAAGATTGTTCCTGTTTATAAAACAGTTGATACTTGTGCTGCAGAATTCAAGGCTTTAACCCCTTATCACTATTCATCATACGATGAAGAAACAGAAGTTATGCCCAGTGAGAAAGAAAAGGTAATAATTCTAGGTTCAGGTCCAAATCGAATCGGCCAGGGAATTGAATTTGATTATTCCTGTGTACATGCTGCTTTGACGCTACGACAAGCAGGCTATGAGACGATTATGATTAATTGCAATCCCGAGACAGTATCAACTGACTATGACACCTCAGATCGGTTATATTTTGAACCATTAACTCTAGAAGATGTACTTGAAGTTATCGCTGCGGAATCAAAATCAGGAAAAATTGCTGGTGTAATAGTCCAACTTGGAGGTCAAACTCCACTCGGACTTGCTGCAGGACTCGCACAAGCTGGAGTAAAGATTGTTGGTACCCAACCTGAGGCCATACACAGAGCTGAAGAACGCGGCGAATTTGATTCACTGCTGCGCAAGCTGGGGTTGTTGGCCCCAAGCAATGGAATGGCTGTTTCAGTTAATGAAGCATTGGCGATTGCTCATCGCATTGGGTATCCAGTGCTGGTGAGACCAAGCTATGTACTTGGTGGAAGAGGAATGGAAATTGTTTATGACGATCAAATGCTTACGGAATACATCAACCGTGCCACTGAAATAACTCCAGATCGTCCAGTACTGGTAGATAAGTTTTTAGATGATGCAATTGAAATAGATGTGGATGCTATCTATGACGGTCAACAGCTTTTTCTTGGCGGTGTAATGGAACATATCGAGGAAGCTGGTGTGCACTCGGGCGATTCGGCTTGCACACTTCCTCCAGTCACTTTGGGGGATTTAGAAATACAACGAATCGCAGAAGCGACAGCAAAGCTCGCATCCGGTCTTGGAGTGGTTGGATTACTGAATATTCAATTTGCACTTAGTTCTGGCACTCTCTACGTGTTAGAGGCAAATCCGAGAGCATCCCGAACGGTACCTTTTGTCTCCAAAGCAACAAACGTTCAATTAGCAAAAGCTGCCGCAAGAATTATGTTAGGTGCTTCAATACAAGATCTTTATCGAGATAAATTATTGCCTGCTAAACGCAGCCACTCCTTTAGTACTGGTCCAATTGCAGTTAAAGAAGCTGTGCTTCCGTTTGGACGTTTTCACGGCGTTGATACTGTGCTTGGTCCAGAAATGAAATCAACTGGTGAAGTAATGGGAATTGATCGCAATTTTGGTTTAGCATTTTCAAAATCTCAAAGTGCAGTTTATTCAGCCGGACTTCCTACGAGTGGCAAAATTTTCGTCTCTGTTGCAGATAGAGATAAGCGAAGCATGATTACACCAATACAACGGCTAAATGATATGGGTTTTAAGATCTTGGCTACATATGGAACAGCTTCAGTTCTTGCCAAGCATGGCGTTGATTGTGAAATAGTGGTTAAACAACATCTAATTGATCAAGCTGAACCAGGTTCGAAAACTACCGTTCAAGCAATTATGTCCGGTGAGGTCGCGTTAGTGGTAAACACACCCTACGGAACTGGTGCACGAGTAGATGGATATGAGATACGCACGGCAGCGGTCACAGCATCAGTTCCGATGATTACCACTATTCAAGGTTTGATTGCGGCAGTAGAGGGAATTGCAGCACGTCAAATAGAAAAATATGCTGTTAAGTCTCTACAAGAGTATGCTTTGGATTTAGGAACGGTAGCCAATTAATGAATAACAATCCAGTGCAAACCATCGGAAAAATTATTGGTGTGCGAAAAACTGGCTTTTATTCAGTGATATCTATTGCCTGTGCTGGTATTGCTGAAACTGCTCGGCCAGGACAATTCGTTACAGTTGCAGTCGGTGGCGAAAACTCGTCGATGCTACTCCGTCGTGCTTTTAGTATCGCCAGTGTTGATGATCGTTCTTCATATGGCGGGGTAATAGATATAGTGGTCAGTGCTGAAGGTCCAGGCACTAGATGGCTTGCAAGCCGTAAACGCGATGATTCCCTGGACCTAGTAGGGCCTCTCGGCAAGCCGTATCCAATTCCTAAAAACCCAGTTGCTACCGTGCTAGTTGGTGGTGGTTATGGTGCTGCCAATCTACCTTGGCTAGGGAAAGTTTTAATTCAACGAGGTTGTCGCATTGACTCAATCTATGGAGCTGCAACTGATCTTAAGGTTTATGGCCAGTTGGAAGCTCGACGAATTGGTGGTTCTTTAACCATAACAACTGAAGATGGTTCGTTGGGAACTATGGGACGTGTTACTGATGTTTTACCTGATGTTATGGCGAAGCACAATGCTGCAGTTGTATACGCGTGTGGTCCAATGCCAATGCTTTCTGCAGTTGCACAAATAGCTCAAGACAATGGAGCGATTGCCCAAGTTGCAGTAGAAGAAGCTATGGCGTGTGGAATTGGTGTTTGTATGACGTGCGTTTTACCGATTATTGATGAAAATGGAATTACAAAGATGACTAGATCTTGCATATCAGGCCCAGTGTTTGATGCTGCTCAAGTTAGATTTGCCGACATCAATAGATTGCCAAGCGATGTTTATGGCGCGGATGCTATGGGTGGACATTGATGGTTGGCACATCTCTTCGAGGATCAGGTCCAGCTAATGCACCAATTGACTCTTTACTAGTTGATTCAAGTACTCAACTTGGCAGCGTGCGGATTCCTGCGCCAGTTTTTACGGCCTCAGGTTGTGCTGCAAGCGGTCAAGAATTAGATAACTTTTTCGATATTGCAGCGATCGGCGGGATTGTTACTAAATCGATAATGCTCCGAGCTAGATCGGGACGAGCAACTCCTCGGATGGCAGAAACTCCAAGTGGAATGCTAAATGGAATAGGTTTGCAAGGTCCAGGTATTGATGACTTTTTGGAAAATGATTTAGCTTGGCTGCAGGCACGAAAAGTCCGCACGGTGGTTTCAATCGCTGGCAATACCGTAGAGGAGTATGGCCGAGTTGCACGTCGGCTTCGAGAATTAGATTGGTTAACTGCAGTTGAAGTAAACATCTCCTGTCCCAATGTTGAATCTAGAGGACAGGTGTTTGCCTGCGATGCAGCGGCTTCAGCTGCCGCAATAACGGAAGTGCGCCGTGCACTTACAAGTAGCACACCAGTTATTGCGAAACTCACTGCTGACGTTACGGATATTGTTGGAATTGCAAGATCTGCAATTGATGCTGGAGCAGATGGTGTTGCGATGATTAATACATTGCTTGCCATGTCTATTGATTTGGATCAAATGCGACCCGTGCTCTCTGGCGGCACTGGAGGTTTATCAGGGCCAGCTATTCGCCCAGTTGCTGTTAGAGCTATTTGGCAAGTACATGCTGAGTTTCCAAATCTACCTATTTTAGGTATGGGCGGTGTTAGATCTGGTGCAGATGCACTTGAGATGATTCTCGCAGGTGCAAGTGCAGTAAGTGTTGGAACCACTATCTTTAATGATCCGTCAGCACCTTGGCGCATTCAGCGAGAGCTTCGAGAAGAACTTGGTAAACGTGGATTTGGAAAACTTACCGATGCTATTGGTCACGCACACACTGTTTTTGAGGCATCTAAATGAAAGCCCCAATTGCATTAGCTCTCGATGTCAGCAGTATCGATTTAGCCGTAAAGTTCACAAATCTATTATCTTCTGAAGTGGAGATGTTTAAAATTGGACTTCAAACTTACCTTAGAGATGGTAACGATGGCTTTAAAAGAATCAAAGAAGCGGCGAAAGAAAGTAAAATATTTCTCGATTTAAAATTGCACGACATCCCACAGACAGTCTCTAATGCAATTTCCAGCCTGAAACTTCTTCAACCAGACATTATTACTGTACACGCTTTGGGTGGTAGCGAGATGTTAAAAAGTGCGGTAGCTGCCGCAGGAGATATTGAAGTAGCTGCGGTTACAGTTTTAACGTCATTAAGGATTGATGATGTGAAAACTTTTTCTCATATGCAAATTGAGGATCTAGTTTTAAATTTCTCCGAACAAGCAATCTCTGCAGGATGTTCAGCTATTGTCTGTTCGCCACTAGAAGTCGTTAGTATTCGAAAAGCATTTGGAAACAAAGTGAAACTGATTGTGCCAGGTGTTCGAATGCCAAGTGATTCAATTAACGATCAGGCACGTGTTGCAACTCCAGCGCAAGCAATTTCTGATGGTGCCGATGTCTTAGTGATTGGCCGCCCCATTCTGCAGGCTATAGATCCAGTTACTCAGGTACATAGCATCAAAAAATCTCTTTCGGTGGGTATATGACCCTTTTGATGTTAGTTGGACCTTCTGGTGTAGGTAAAGGAACAATTGTTAAAGAACTAAAGGCGCTAAGAAGCGACGTATGGCTGTCAATCTCAGCAACCACGAGAACACCAAGAGAAAATGAGATACATGGTATCGATTATTTTTTTGTAACAGAATCAGAATTTGAACAAATGATTAAAGACGGCGAACTCTTAGAATGGGCGCAATACACTGGAAATTATTACGGAACACCAAAAGCCCCAGTTTTGGAGAAACTTCGCGAGGGCAAGCTAGTTGTGTTAGAAATCGAATTAGCAGGTGCACGACAGATAAAGACACAGATTCCCGATGTGATTGACGTGATGGTAATACCTCCATCTTTAGAAGCTTTGGCCGAAAGACTCACGACCAGGGGCACCGAAACGCCTTCGGATCGCGAAGCTCGTCTCGCAATAGCGCAGGCTGAACTTGCTGCTAGAGGGGAGTTCAGATTTCAGATTGAGAATGACACAGTTACAGAGGCGATTGCCCAACTGCTACCCTTACTCCCTGACCAAGAGTGAAAAAGGAAGTGCGATGTCTGGGGTAAACCAAAGGCCTGAAGGAATTACGTATCCACCGATAGATTCTTTGCTTGATAAAGCAGGCTCTAAATATCAATTAGTAATTTACGCGGCAAGGCGGGCTCGACAGATAAATGCCTATTACTCACAGTTAGGTGAAGGATTACTGGAATATGTTGGTCCGCTAGTTGATAGTCACGTGCAAGAAAAAGCACTTTCGATCGCATTGCGTGAAATTGACGCTGACCTACTCAGTTACGAACGAACTGAGCCAGAGTTAAGCGAAACAAACGAGTAGTAAGTTATCTCAAATGCCGAAGGTTATTCTCGGCGTATCAGGCGGAGTAGCAGCCTATAAAGCTGTTTCAATTTGTCGTTTGCTGATTGAAGCTGGTCACGATGTAACGGTAGTTCCAACGCCAAGTGCTCTGAATTTTGTTGGTAAAGCAACATGGGAAGCGATAACTGGAAAGCCAGTTTATGCAGAAGTCTTCGAGGCCACAGACAAAGTAGCTCATGTTGCGTTAGCTAGATCTGCAGATTTGGTTATTGTCGCTCCAGCAACTGCTGACTTGCTTTTTCGAGCAGCATCGGGTGCTGCTAATGATATGTTAATGGCGATTATTCTCACAACTACTGCTCCGGTTATCTATTTTCCAGCAATGCATTCTGAAATGTGGACTAATCAAGCAACCAGTGAAAACGTTAATACTTTAAAAAAGCGCGGACATATAGTTATCAATCCAGATGTTGGTCCATTGGCGCGGGGTGATGAGGGAATTGGTCGGCTACCTGAGCCAGATAAAATATCGAGATTAGTGAACACCTGTTTGGCAAAAGAAAAAATTGTTCAGGATTTTTCGGGAGTAAAAGCGCTAGTTACATTAGGTGGAACCGTTGAAGAAATTGATCCAGTTAGATTTATTAGCAACAAGTCATCTGGTGAAATGGGATCTGCCATTTGTCGGGCGCTTTATCTGCGAGGTGCAAAAGTAACTGCAATTGTTGCTCAACATACAGCAGTTTTGCCTCATGACATTGAAATTCATAATGTTGTTTCAGCCAATGAAATGAGTAGTAAGTCGCTTGAGTTAGCAAAACTAAACAATTTAGTTATTATGGCGGGCGCAGTTAGCGATTTTTCAGTAGATAAGAAGGTTGAAAAGATACAAAAATCTGTTGGTATGAACTTGCAATTAGTAGCTACTGAAGATATTTTGTCGCGATTATCAAAGGAAAAATTAGAAAATCAATTCTTGGTTGGTTTTGCCGCTCAAACTGAAGAAGTTATTCCCAAAGCCATATCGAAGTTAGCGGCAAAGAAATGTGATTTGATGGTTGCAAACCAAGTTGGGTTTAATCAAGGATTTGGTGCGATTAACACTGAGATTCATTTGATAAGCCAGAATGGGATTGTCTCGTCAGGTACAGTTACAAAAGACCAAGCGGCTCATAAAATTCTTGACTCAATCAAAGAATTATGGAAGTCAGAGCACTAAGGTAGTCTTACCAAGAATTTAAGGAGTTAAGTTGGCGCGCCGACTCTTCACATCAGAATCAGTTACTGAAGGTCATCCTGACAAGATGGCAGATCAGATTTCAGATGCAATTTTAGATGATTTATTAAGGCAAGACCCTGCAAGTCGCGTGGCCGTTGAAACAATGTTAACTACTGGACAGGTGCACGTTGCTGGTGAAGTTACAACGCAAGGATTTGCAGACGTTATGGCAATCGTTCGCGATGTAGTGCTTGGAATTGGATATGACTCAAGTGCTAAGGGATTTGATGGACATTCTTGTGGTGTGAGTGTTTCCATTGGTTCACAATCACCAGATATCGCTCAAGGTGTTAATGATGCGTATGAAGAAAGAGCTGGATCTGTAGATCCGCTAGATAAACAGGGTGCTGGCGATCAGGGTTTGATGTTTGGCTATGCAACTTCTGAAACTCCACAATTAATGCCACTGCCAATCACAATTGCACACCGTTTGTCAAGTCAGTTAGCACAAGTGCGAAAGAGTGGAGAATTAGCTTACTTGCGACCAGATGGTAAAACACAAGTTTCAATTGAATACGATTCCGACAAGGCAATTCGAATAGATACTGTCGTAGTCAGCTCTCAGCATGCATCAAATGTTGATCTTGATAAAAAGCTTAAACCTGAAATACAAGAGCACGTAATTTCGCCCGTTATTAAGCAAGTCCAAGTAGAAACTGGAATTGACATTGATAATGTAAATATTTTCATCAATCCAACTGGTCGTTTTGAAATTGGTGGACCGATGGGTGATGCTGGTTTAACTGGTCGAAAAATAATTGTAGATACCTACGGCGGGATGGCTAGGCATGGCGGTGGAGCTTTTTCTGGAAAAGATCCATCAAAGGTAGATAGATCAGCCGCTTATGCAATGCGCTGGGTGGCTAAGAACATAGTTTCAGCCGGCTTAGCATCAAAATGCGAAGTTCAAGTTGCATATGCGATAGGTGTCGCCAGACCTGTTGGTTTGTATGTGGAATCTTTTGGAACTGGAGAGATTCCTGATGAAAAAATTGCTGATTTAGTGCTAGAGGTTTTCGATTTGAGGCCTGGAGCAATCATTAGAGATTTGAATCTTTTGCGTCCCTTATATTTTCCAACGGCCGCTTATGGACACTTTGGACGCGATGGATTTACCTGGGAAAACACCAATCGAGTTTCGGAACTTAAGTCTTTAGTTTGATTGAGGACGGGCGATGTCAAACAAAATCGCTGCAGTAATTATAGATTCAGATGTTCCGCATCTTGATCATGAATTTGATTATCTGATTCCCGAACAATTGTCCAATCTAGTTCAACCCGGTATTCGCGTCAGAGTGCCATTTCGAAAGCGACGACTAGATGGATTTGTTGTGGCTATCAAAGGTGCATCAGATCGCACTGGAGCATTGGTTGAACTAGAGAACGTGATATCACCAGAAGTTGTCCTAACTGATGAAGTTCTTAATGTTTGTAGGTTAGTAGCATTTCGAAACGTCGGGAATCTTTATGATGTAATCAAGGTAGCCGTTCCGCAAAGACATAAACGGGCCGAGTCGGGTTTTAAAGATGCAAATTCATCAGTTCCAAACCAGGGCTTAAGTGCGATTGAGCATTACCCAGATTTAAATAGATTTTTAGATTCAAACCAACTTGATAAAATCGCAGTACTAAATTTAGCCATCTCAGATACTTTTGATTATTTCATACTAGATCTCGTAAAAAAGGGAATTAAAAATACCATTTTCTTATTACCTGATCAATATGATGTGAAAAGACTTGTTGAAAATTTGTCAATTATGGTTGATCCATCGCGAATTTCAACTATTACTTCGAGTTTACCACCCGAAGCTCGCTATAAAGAGTTTTTAAAGGTACTAAGGGGGGTTAGTGATTTGATAGTTGGTACACGTAATTCTGTCTTTTCTCCCCTAAAAAAATTGGAGCAGATTTTTGTTTTTGATGATGGTGATGACTTATACACATCACCACAATCACCATATTGGAATTCAAGAGATGTAGCCATCTGGCGATCTGAGATATCAACGACAAAAGTAATTTTGGCTTCTAGGGCTCAATCAATTGAATCAAGGCAGCTAGTAAAATCTGGAAGTGCGGTAGAAATCAATTGTACAAATAAACAAATTTCGTCACTAGGTCGCGTGGTAGATGATTCTTTGAATGAATCATCCATTCGAACAAGAATTCCAAGTGACACCTTTAATTTGATTCGAAAGTCACTGTTTATCGGTTCGGTCCTTGTTTCTATTCCAAGAAAAGGTTATTTGCCTTTGGTTCGATGCATTAATTGTGCTAACTTGTTTGATTGCCCTAAATGCAAATACAGAATTTCGTTATCTAAGGACAGGAAAATTCCCCAGTGTGCCCGCTGTGGGAATGTAGTGACCCAACATATTTGTCACAAATGTGGTGGAATCGATTTTCGCTCAGTAGTGGTAGGAGTTGAGAGAACTGCGGAGGAATTAGGCAAAGCATTTCCCAACACTCTTGTCAAGTATCTGGATTTCGAAAATCGTCCGCAAGTATATGCCCAGCCTAATCAGCTTATTATTGCAACTCCAGGCGTGGAGCCAAACATAGAATTTTCAGGAATTGTGGTGTTGGATAGTTTTCTATCCTTAGCTCGCCCTGAAGGAAATAGTCGAATTAGGTTCATAAGGCACTTGTTTTCATTGCGTAGCAAACTTATCCCTGGGAGAGAGATGCAAGTTATTGGAGATCCATCAAATTCTCTGCTGCAGGCTTTTGTAAAGAGCAATAATTTCTCGGTAGCGGATGATCTTTTGCAAGAGAGAATAGAAACAAGACTCAATCCATATTCACGGACAGCACAAGTTTTCGGAGACAGGACCGCTTTAAGTGAACTTCAAAAAGAGTTACCTGAATTCGCCCAGGTTTGGGGGCCTGTTGAGAACACGATTTTGCAAATGGAGAAGCATCCTGCATCGATTCTTGTTTCAGTACCAAAAAACTCTTCGGAAAGCTTGGTAAAGCTTCTTCGAAGTTGGGTAGTAACAAGAAGCATCAATCGCAAGAAATCTGTTTTAGTTCGGATAGACCCCGATGATATATAGCTTTAAGCTCTAGAATTGGTCTTATGACTCTGAGAGATATTCGGTTGTTAGGTGATCCAGTTCTTACAACTCCCGCAACTGCTGTCAAGGATTTTGATAAAGAACTAAGAAACTTGGTAAAGGACCTTTCTGAAACGATGCTTGAAGCACCAGGTTCAGGGCTAGCTGCGCCGCAGATTGGGGTATCACTTCGAGTTTTTACATTCATTACAGAAGACATGGAAGAACCAGGTCACTTAATTAACCCAACTCTTGAACTTTCCGAAGAACAACAAGACGGTAGTGAGGGCTGCTTATCAATACCTGAAGTAAGTTATGACTGCCTGCGTTCAATGTCTGCAATTGCAAAGGGCTTCAATGAATATGGCGAGCCAGTAGAGATTCACGGGACAGAATTTTTGGCAAGAGTTCTACAGCATGAAACAGATCATTTAAACGGGATAGTTTTTTTAGATCGAATGGACGGGCAGCGGCGCAAGGATGCAATGAAATTAGTTCGCGAAACTGATTGGTTTAAAAATGGAGTTCAGATTCGAGTAAGTCCACATGCTCAACGTGGTGTGATTAGATAACATATGCGTATTGGTTTTGCTGGTACACCTGAAATAGCTGGACGTGTTCTAGTCGCATTAAATGGTCTTAATCACGAAATCGTTCTGGTGATTACAAAGCCTGATTCTGTTCAAGGTAGAGGCAAAAAGCAATCTCAGTCAGCTGTTTCTGAAATTGCTAGTAATCTTGGATTGAAGTTGATAAAGCCGGCTACTTTGATCGATGCCGACTTAAAAAGATTTATCCAGACAATGAATTTGGATTTAATCGTTGTTGTTGCATATGGTAATTTGATACCAAAAGACTTGTTAGACGTTCCAAAGTACGGATGGTTCAACTTACATTATTCACTGCTACCTAAGTATCGGGGAGCAGCTCCGGTTCAAAGAGCAATTATGGCTGATGAATCTGAGACTGGGGTAACCTTTTTTAAGCTTGATGAAGGTATGGACACTGGTCCAATACTGAATCAACAGCGTTGTGCTATCACTCAACAAGATGACGCTATATCAGTGTTTGAGGAATTGACACAAATGGGAATTGAAATCATTAAAGAATCAATACAAGAAATAACTGAAGGAAAAATAAACCTAGTTGAGCAAGATGCGAAGATATCAAGCTTAGCTCCAAAGCTGAAACCGGGTGAGGAGATGATTAATTGGAATGATTCTCAAACAGAAATTTTCAATTTAATAAGGGCCTGTGCCGCAGGTCCAATTGCTTACACACATTTCCTGGAAAGTCGAGTAAAGATTGGCCGTGCATCTAAATCAGATACTTATGGTCTTGAGCCAGGAAGAGTTGTTAAAACAGATGGAGTTATAAGAGTTGGCACTGGCACAGGTGATCTGAATCTGCTACTTGTGCAGCCGGCTGGAAGAAAGTTGATGTTTGCGACAGATTGGTACAATGGATTACATACGGACAAAGTGCGCTTCGAATGATTAACCCTCGCGATATCGCGGTAGAAGCTTTGAAAAGAATAAAATTTGATGGGGCATACGCCAATCTTATAAGTAATGATTTAACTTCGCGGCACAAATTAAGTCAACTTGATGCGTCTTTAGTGACTGATCTAATCAATGGAACAACAAGATATTTGCGCTACCTAGACTTCACTCTTGAAAAAGTTTCAAACCGTTCATTAAAGGAGATTGAGCCAGATCTGTTGATTGTATTGGAGATTTCTGCATATTCACACCTTATCAGAAACATTGCTCCTCATGCAGTTGTCAATGAAGGCGTAGAACTCGCTAGAAGAATCGTAGGTGAAAGAGCTGTTGGATTTGTAAATGGAGTATTACGCAAATACGTACAAAACGATAAACAATATTGGGAAAAAATTATCAATCGTGAAAAAGATGATACCGAGGCCCTTGGTATTAAATATTCTTTTCCCGATTGGATTATTTCCCACTTTTCGACCCAGTTTTCTGACAGAAAAAAACTTGAGTCATTTCTTGAATGCTTAAATAGACCACCCGAGGTTACTTTTCTAAGACCACCGAATCTTCACTCAGTCTTATCTGATTTGAAACCAGGTAATTGGTCTCCCTTTGCTTTTAAGAGACAAAATCGGATTTCGGTGGGTCAAAGTGTGCTCACTTCAAAACTAATCGTTCAGGATGAAGGAAGCCAGCTCGTTGCTCTCGCGAGTTTACTAACGCCTGTAGATGGTAAAGACATTAATTGGCTAGATTTAACCGCCGGTCCGGGTGGAAAATCTGTTTTTCTTGCGTCTTGGGCAAGATCGAGAAAAGCAAAACTATCTGCAAATGAACTACATCCACATCGAGCAAAATTGATTACTGAAAGTGCTTTACGTTTAAAGTTAGATATCAACACAACGGTGGGTGATTCACTTACTCAGGAATGGGAACAAGAATTTGACAGAGTTTTAGTTGATGCTCCGTGTTCAGGTCTTGGCGCACTTAGAAGGCGTTCAGAGGCTAGGTGGCGCAAGCAGGAAATTGATTTGGTCCAGTTAGTTGACTTGCAAAAGAAATTGCTTACCAGAGCAATTAATCTCACTAGGAGTGGTGGAATCGTCGCCTATACCACCTGTTCGCTACACCCAAGAGAAACTGTTGAAGTGGTCGAGCTTGCAGCGAAGGTGACGAAAATTGAAATTATTGATGCTACACAAATGTTGCCTTGGGTGCCAATGGAACGTGGACCTTTTTTGAGACTATGGCCGCATATTCATGACACAGACGGCATGTTCTTAGCACTACTTAAAGTGGGATAGGCTTTTGGTATGTTGATTACGCCAAGTATTTTAAACGCCAATTTTTTGGATATGGCTGGCGAAATCGATCGAGTATCTAGCGCCGCTGATTGGTTGCATTTAGATGTAATGGATGGACATTTTGTTCCCAATTTGTCTTTTGGTCCCGCAATGGTTGAAGCAGTTAATAGACATTCTGATTTACCAATAGATGTACATTTGATGATAGCCAATCCTGAAGAATGGGTAAATCATTATGTTGAAGCAGGTGCAGATCGAATCTCGTTTCATTATGAAGCAACTAAGGAATGGGTTGAAATTGCCAGAGGGCTAAAAAGCAAAGGAATAAAGCCCGGCTTAGCTATAAAACCTGGTACTGATTTCAATGAAGTCAAGAATTTGATAAGAGAGTTTGATCTTTTGTTAATTATGACTGTTGAACCAGGTTTTGGGGGACAGAAATATATAAATGAGATGACTCATAAGATCTTTTTAGCTAGGGAGTTCATATCTGAGAATGGATTAGACATACATATTCAAGCTGATGGTGGTATCAATTTAGAAACAATCAATGATGCATTCAAAGCAGGAGCAGATGTGTTTGTTGCAGGTTCGGTTGTATATAAATCAGAAAATCCAGCTCAAACAATTCAAAATTTGCGAAACGCTGTCGGAGGCTGAAATAGTGGCTGTGAATTCGGCTGAACATATTGCTATGTCGCATGCTATAAAAATTGCACAAAGCAATGATGCGCCAATAGGTCCGAACCCTCGAGTTGGTTGTGTTATTTTAAATTCTGAGGGCGAGTATCTAGCTCAGGGATATCACAAAGGTCGAGGCACAAGGCATGCCGAAATAGAAGCTATTCAATCAACGGATTTAGAGTTGATGGGATCCACTGCGGTGTTAACTCTCGAACCTTGTCTTAGATTAGATAGAGATACTGATTGTACACGTGAATTAATCAAAGCAGGAATAAAGAAAATAATCATTGCTCAAGCAGACGTTACTCCTCAAAGTAGGCTCGGGGCAAAATATCTAACTGAACATGGAATTGAAGTTATAAATGAAGTTATGCTGGAAGAAGCGTCTGCACTTAATCCATGGTTAACAATAGCTATGGACCAACAACGTCCTTATCTGCGCTTGAAAATTGCTACATCCCTAGATGGTAAAGTTGCTACCAGTTCTGGTTCATCCAAATGGATAACAGGTATTGAATCTCGCAATTTGGTTCACAATCTCAGGTCAGAATCACATGCAATAATCACAAGTGTAAAAACTACCTTGCTGGATAATTCATCTTTCACGGCTCGGATCAGCGATAGTGAAATGCATTTACAACAGCCGAATCTCCATCTATTGGGTTCGGAGAGTATTCCCCTCGATCATCCCATTTTTAATGCAAAACGTGAGGTATCGCATCATCAATCTATAGAACTTGATGATGTGCTGCAGAAACTCTGGGATAGACAGGAACTTTCTGTACTTGTGGAAGCAGGACCAAAGTTGTCAACCGCATTTATTCGGTCTGGCTTAGTAAATGAACTTTTTTGGTTTACTGCACCTATCATTATTGGAGCGGATGGGTTGTCTGCGATTGACACACTAGGTGTAAACGACATCGAGGACGCGCTGCGTCCACATTTGAAAAGCCATAGTAGAATCGGCTCAGATTTTCTTTCTATCTATCAATTCGCGGTGAGTGCCTAATGTTTACTGGTTTGATTCACGGAAAAGTAAAGTTGACTGATTTTTTCGACTCTCCAACCGGAAGAATTATGACTTTTCAACTTCCAAAAAATAGCGAATTCGATCTTGGATCTAGCGTTTCAATAAATGGCGTTTGTTTAACTGTCTCTAATATGGATTTAGACGCTCAAGTTTTCGATGTATTTGTTATGGGTATTACACTCTCAGTCACAAATTTATCTAGAATAGAT
>Ga0169931_10000245_pt1 | contig 87175 bp, 80 predicted proteins | sample Kivu_15m_20L_FD_129675 | JGI IMG/M metagenome (GOLD analysis project Ga0169931, IMG submission 129675) | Freshwater microbial communities from Lake Kivu, Western Province, Rwanda to study Microbial Dark Matter (Phase II) - Kivu_15m_20L... | ecosystem: Environmental > Aquatic > Freshwater > Lake... | reverse complement strand
CGAAAGCGGCCTCGAACGGTTGGTGCCGAGTTTCGATCTGAACTGGGAGCAACTCGCCTCAATGGTGCGGCGCTCACGGCCGGTGTGGTTCGAGCCGGTGATTCACCAGCACATGCCCATGTTTCACATGGAACACTGCGTGTTCGCGGCGTTCCTGAGCGCGGGGAAGGACCACACCGATTGCGGGCGGCCGTGCGAAGTTCACAAGGTGGAACTGCGCGACCGCGTGGGCGCGAACTTCCCGGTTCTCCCGGACACCGGGTGCCGCAACACGGTGTTCAACAGCGTGCCGCAATCGGCCGCGGAGTACGTGGGCCGCATGCGCGAACTCGGGCTGCGCACCTTCCGCGTCGATTTACTGCGAGAACCGGCGGCGCAGGTGCCGGCTCTCTTGGACCGCTACGCCCGCGTGATCGCCGGGCGCGACGACGGCCGCGCCGCGTGGCGCGAACTGCGCGCGCTGAACCAACTCGGCGTCACCCGCGGCACCCTGCAACTGCTGTGACCCGCGGAGGGCGAGCGATGACCGAAGCCGAATGGCTGACGTGCGAAGAACCGACGTCGATGCTTGTCTCGCTTGCGAACAAGGGTAGTAATCGCAAGTTGCGGTTATTCGCCATCGCCTGTGTCCGCAACCTGCACCACGAAATTGGGGAATATTGCGGCTATGCAGTTGCCGCCGCCGAACAATTCGCGGACGACTTGACCACGTCGGACTACTTGAGCGTCGCTTACGAACTTGCTGACGAGGAGGCTCACAACTCGCCCGACTACATGGAGGCCCACCTCGCGTACCTCGCGGCGGCTTCTGTGGCGCACTCAACGGCGATTGATGCAGCAATGCAGGCGTGGCTCGACGCAGCCGGATCGAACGCTCGCTCCTACCCACCGCCACATCATACCTACGAAGAGTACCAAACGAAGATTGCTGGGCAGGAACGGCGGGAGGCGCGCCGCTTTACCTTCTTCGTGCGCGACATCTTCGGGAACCCGTTTCGCCCGGTGGCCTTCAACCCCGCGTGGCGCACGGACACCGCGGTGTCACTCGCGCGCGGCATGTACGACTCGCGCGAGTTCGGCGCGATGCCAATTCTGGCGGACGCGCTCCAAGACGCCGGGTGCGAAGACGAGCAGGTACTGACGCACTGCCGCGACGCGAACCAACCGCACGTGCGCGGGTGCTGGGTGTGCGACCTTGTGTTGAGCAAGGAATAGGGCGGCACGATGAACACCGACGAACGCGACGACAGCGATTCCCGGACCACGCGCGAGTTGCTCGCGGTGTTCGGGCGCGCGTGCGCCGGGTGCGGCGGGGCGTGTTCGGCGCGCGACACCGTGCGCAGCATCGCGCTCGGCTTCAAAACCGCCCCGCGGTGCCTCGCGTGCCTCGCCAGCGGGTTGCGGCGAAGCGAAGCGGAACTGCGCGACCAACTGGCCGACTACGTTTCGCGCCGCGAGTGCTTCCGCCGCGCGTGGGTGGAAGCCGAACGCCTCGACACCGGCCCTGTCCCGGCATTCACCGCGAGCGCGCCCGAACCCGTGGTGCAAGTCGCGGCGCAAGAGGAGTGGGACGCGGGCGCGATGGCGTGCGGCGAGTTGGTGCTGGCACTCCGCGTGCGGCTGAATACGCTGCCACCGGGCGCGCTGCTGCGGGTGCGCGCCACAGACCCGGCCGCGCCGCTCGATCTGCCCGCGTGGTGCAACCTCACGCGGCACGCGCTGGTTGCGGCCAATCACCCGCATTACACCATTCGCCGCCGCGAGGACTGACCCATGCCCGGCAAATTCGTCGTCAGCCTGACGAGTGCGAAGGACAACCCCGACAAGGCGACGGTGGCGCTCGTGGTGGCGAACGCCGCGGTCGCGTCGGACCAGCAAACGGTGGTGTTCCTGAGCACCGAGGGCGTGCGGCTCGCGGTGACGGGCTACGCCGACGACATCGCCGAAGAGGGCTTCGCGCCGCTCCGCGACCTGCTCGCGAACTTCGCGGCGGCCGGCGGCACCATTTATGTGTGCTCGCCGTGCTTCAAGCGCCGCAAGCTGGACGACACCGCGCTGATCCCGGGCGCGGTGATCGTGGGCGGCGCGAAGCTGGTGGAGTTCATGTCCACCGGTTGCCCGAGCGTGTCGTACTGAGAAGTCCGAGCGCGGGCGCGTTCCCGTGCCGTTGGTGCCGAAATCGCGTAACGTATCGAAGCACTCCCAAGCCACCTCGCGCGTGTCGCACCGGCACGCGGAGCGTGCCCACCATCTCGAAGGACGGGTCGCCATGCGCTTCCTCTCCGCTGCCGTGTTGTGTGTGTCCGCGCTCGCCGCGAGCGCGGCCGATGAGTTCAAACTCGAACCCGGCTTCGTGCTGCTGTTCGACGGCAAATCGCTCGACGGTTGGCAGACCAAAGCCGCGAAGCCGGCGAAGCTCGACGGCAAAACCGACGCGTTCGACAAGCGGTTCGTGGTGAAGGACGGCGAGTTGGTGATCGACCCGAAGGTGAAAGGGGACCGGTACATCGAGACCGTGCGGCAGTTCGCCGGCGACTTCAGCGTGAAGTTCGACTTCAAACCGGGCGACGGCTGCAACAACGACATCCTGCTGCTCGGCACCAAGTTCGACATCAACTCGGGCAAGGGCGGCAAAGGCGGCGTGAAGGGCGTGAAGCTGGACGAGTGGAACACCTTCGCGGTGAACGTGAAGGGCGGCTCCGCGGAGTTCCTGATTAACGGCGAGAAGGCCGCGACGCAGAAGACCAAAGCGGAGAAAGGCCCGTTCACGCTCCGCGCCGAGTTCGGCCCGATGACCGTGAAGAACGTGCGGGCGACTGTGGAAAAGTGAGAAGTGGTCAGTTGTCAGTCGTCAGTTGTTGCACGGTCGAACCCGCGGCACGGTTCCCGTGTCTTGGTTTTCACTGACAACTCTCCACTGACAACTGAGAACTGCCATGTACTGGTTCACCGCGGACACGCACTTCGGGCACGGGAACATCATCAAATACTGCGCGCGCCCGTTCCTCTCACCGGAGGAACGGGCCGCGGTGCGGAACGACCCGCGCGGCAAACTGCGCGTCTCCCGCGACACGGTCGAACGACACGACGACGCACTTCTGAACGCGATCAACTCCCGCGTGGCCCCGAACGATCACCTCTGGATACTCGGCGACTTCTGCTGGGGCGGGTTCGCCGAAGCGCGCGAGTACCGCGACCGCATCCGCTGCGAAAACGTGTACCTCGTGTGGGGCAACCACGACCGCGGCGAAATCGCGCCTGTTTTCTCCGACACGCTGGAACAGGGCATGATCCGCGTGGAGGGCCAAGAGATTTGGCTGAACCACTACCCGCTGCGTAGTTGGAACAAGGCGTTCCACGGGGCGTGGCACCTGTACGGTCACGTTCACGGGCGGCTGATGCGCGAGGACGACGCGAAACCGTCGTTCTTGGTGCGCGACGTGGGCGTAGACGCCTGCGACTACAAGCCGCTGAGCTTCACCGACCTGTGCGCGTACATGGCCCCGCGGATCGAAGCGTTCGACGCGAACAAGCGCCGCTTCACCCACGGCGGCGACGCGGAACTGCCGATGTAGCGCGACCGCGGGAAGTGGTATACTGGCGGCAGACGCGAAGTGAGGCGAACATGACCGACACAACGCCACCGAACGACTCGTGGGCAGAAGCTGAGCGGGAGCCGCACGCAAAGCCGGTAGAAGTGGGCGAAGGATTTGAATTGTTCCGTGCTCGTCTTGCTTTCCGGAACGCGTTGTGGGGCTGTGACCGTCAGATTTGTTTGGTGCTCGCATTCCGTGCCGCGCAGCGAGTTGCGCTCGTTCATGCACACCAGAGAGTATTCGCGGAATGCTGCGCGGCGGGAATGGACTTAGCACGACTTGGCTGGCGCGGTCGTGCTGTACTTGCTGCAGCCGATGCAGCTCTCGCTGACGCAGCAGACGCCGCGGTTGCTTTCGTCGCGTACAGTGGCGTGATTGATGCTGCCGCTGATGCTGTTGGTAACGCAGCAGACGCTACCTACGGTGCCGCTGCCAAGGCCGACGCGGAAGCGGCTGAGGTCAACCTCTGGAATGCCGCGTCACTCGATTTCGCGCGACTCAAACAACTGCAAGGCGCGCAACCGTCGCTGACCGGGTGGGACGACCCGCGTCTTGGACCGCTGTGGCCCGATGGCGCGCCGGAGTGGCACCGGCAGTTGGAGCGCGAGGTCGCGGAGATGCGCGCGAAGTTGGACGCGCGCCCGGACCCGTTCGCGCCGCCGATCCCCGACGAAACCCGCCGCAAATTGGACGACCACCGCAAACTGAACGAACTCGGCGACCAAGGCGCGTTCAAAGACTGCCGCGGGCAGTACGTGTTCGTCTACAACGGCGAGTTCGTCGGCCACGGCGCGGAACTGGGCGAAGCGCGGCGGCAGGCCGCGGAGAAACTTGGCGTGCCGCCGTCGAGCCTCGTCTACCGCTACGTCTACTAAGGTGCGCGCCCCGCATGTGTCAGCCCCACGTTCACCTTGAGGTCCAACCTCTCGACCCCGGTGCGCACCACGGCGGCGCGTCGCCGTACCGCGTGCGCACCGCGACCGATCCCGCGGGCCAACACCGCGACTTCTACTTGCGCGCCCTTCGGGCGCAGTTCGAGTTCCTCCCGATCGGCGGTACGAAAGTCACCGATCCCAACAACCCAATAGAGACCGCACGGATTTCGACGGGCGAACCGCTCAACGTGTTCCCGCGCGGGATGTGGGAACTGCCGGAGTGGACCGGCCGCATCGCGTGGTGCGAACCGGAGCACGTCTTCAACCCCGCCAACCCGAGCGCGGTCAGTAGCACGGCTCCCGGTCCCGACGGTTCGGCTTGGCCCCTGCTCGACGAGTACCCGTTTCGGTTGGGCCAACTGCGCGTGTGTGTGCGCGAACTGCGTCCGACGAATCGCGTTCTCGCCCCGCGCGTCATCCTCGCGCGCTTCCTCCTCAGTAACCCGCGCGAGTTCTGCGAACCGGTGATCGGGTTGCATTGGAGCGTTCTCACGAACCGCACGCTCGTGCGCCAAACCGAAGACCGCGAACTGCCGCCGTTTGGTATCGCTCCAGTGCAGGAAGAGTGGAAACTCTACGACCGCGCAGTGCCTCTCACGTCTCGTCGGATGGATTGACGATTTTTCCGCGCCGCGAGCGCGTACAATCGGTGTCACTCACGTCAGGAGGGCTTCACCATGTCACGTCGCATCGCGGTTCCACTTCTCGTGCTGGTGCTCGCGCCCGGGTGCGTGCCGACGCCCGAACCGGTCGGCGACATCGACACCGCCAAACCCGACGAGCGGCTCATCGGCACGTGGACGATCAGTGGGACCACGTTCGTCGTCGATCGCTCGCCGGTGAAGGGGCATCCGAAGGGGTTGCTGCGCATTCGCAAGTGGGACCGCGGCAAAGACGTGACTCAAGACGAACCCGGCGAAACGAACTGGGTGTTCACCACGGATGTCGGCAAACACACCTACGGCAACCAACTCGTCGATACCGGCAACAAGAACGTGGAGGCGAAACTCGGCACCGAAGGCGCGTACGAGAAGTGGCTCAAGAGCGAAACGAAGGGCTACTTCGTCGGCCAACTCACCTTCGACGGAGACGTGCTCGCGCTCGACGGGGGCGACAACGGGGCGTTCGAAGCGCTGATGACCAAAGAGAAGATCAAGCTACTCGACAAGTTCCACGCGATCCCGGCCGGGTGGCTCGCGAAGTATTTCGAGACGAACGGCCCGGACGCGCTGTTCCCCGGGAAGGACGTTCAGAAGTACACGCGAGCCAAGGCGAAGTAGCCGTTACGCCGCTTCCGGGCGCGCGATGCTCAGCGGCGGGAACAGCCAGCCCGCGGGCGTGGGCGGTTGCGGACCGTGCGGGCCGTTCGCGGTACCTTCCCACGCGTGCTGCTTCAGTGCGTCGAGCACGCGCTCCGCGAGCGCCAGCGCTTCGCGGCCGTCGGTGCCGCTCACGCGGGGCGTCGCGCCGGTGCGCACGCAATCGATGAAGTGCCGCAGTTCGGCCGTCAGTTGGTCGAACTTGCGGTCCGCGTCCAAGTTCAGCACCTGCAAGTAGCGGCCGAACACTTCGTCTTTCAGGCGCGCTTTGGCGGCGGCGTCCATCTGTTCGGCGCGGATGCCGTGCTCGCGCAGTTCTTGGCTCTGCTGCACGAGCGTGAGCTTGCGCGTGACGAAGTCGATGCCCGCGTAACCTTCCCCGGCCCACACGCGCAAGCGCCGCTTCGGGTGCCGCGTGATGCGGCTCGCGGTGACGTGCGCCACACACCCGTTGGCGAACTCGAGGCGCGCGTTCACCATGTCTTCGTGCCCGCCGAACACCGCCGCGCCGACCGCGGACACGCGGGCCACCGGGCCGCCCACGAGCGCGAGCAGCAGATCCAAATCGTGGATCATCAGGTCGAGCACCGCGCCGATATCGACGGAGCGCCCGGTGAACGGCCCGTGTCGCTCGGCCTCCACGAATTTCGGGCGGATCGGCCGCTTCGCCAACTCCTCGAACGCCGGGTTGAACCGTTCGATGTGCCCGACCTGCAGCGGCACTTTCGCCTTCGCCGCGAGCGCGATGAGGTCGTCCGCTTCGGCGAGCGTGCGGCACACCGGCTTTTCCACAAGCGCGGGCACACCGGCCTTCAGGAACGCCGCCGCGACCGGGTGGTGGTGAACCGTCGGCGTGACGACGCTGACCGCGTCCACGCGGTCGATCAGGTCTTCGAAGCGTTCGTAGGGCGTCGTGTTCAGCTTCGACGCGACGGTGCGCGCTTGGTCCGCGTTGGAATCGACCACGCCGACCAGTTCGATATCGGGCTGTTGCGACAGAATGCGGGCGTGGTGCTGTCCGAGGTGCCCGACTCCGATTACCGCCATCCGTAGCCGCGTCATGTGAACCCCGGTCCTGTGGGCGTCTCGTCGTTTGGTCTTCGTGTTCTCGGCGCGCCGCGGGGATCAGCCCCGCGGTCGTTCGCGTCTTAAATCACCACGGGAATCAGCCCCGCGGCGCGCTAGGCCGCTCGCGCCTGTGGGCGCGTCGCGCGGCCGTTCGGTGCGGCGGCGCGGCACAGCGCACGGGCCAGTTCCACGTTCAGCGCGTGCCCGCTGCGGTACGCGACGACGTGCCCCGCGAGGTCGAACCCGCACAGCGCGAGGTCGCCCACGAGGTCCAGAATCTTGTGCCGCGCCGGCTCGTCGGCGTACCGCAGTTCGTTGTCGATCGGGCCGTTCGCGCCGAACACCAGCAAGTCGCGGGCACCTAAGTGCCGGCCGATGCCCTGCGCGCGGAGCGCGTGCGCTTCCAGTTCCGTCACGAAGGTGCGGCACGCGGCGACGTCGCGGGCGAAGGTGTCGGGACAGGCACGGAGCGTGTGGGCCTGCGGCGCGAGCGGCGCGCGCGGGCCGTAATCGAGGCGGTAACTGATGCTCAGGCCCGGTTCGGTGCTCGGGTGCAGCGCGAGCGTCGCGCCGGGGCCGCGCACCGTGACCGGTTCGCTCACGGCGTACACCGGGCGGCGGGCGATCTGCTTCACGGTACCGGCCGCTTCGAGGGCGCGGACGAACTCGCGCGCGGAACCGTCCATGCCGGGCGGTTCGGGGCCGTCGAGTTCCACTTCGCAGTTGTCGACGCGCAAGCCCGCGAGGGCGGCGAGAACGTGTTCGACGAGGGTGACGCCCGCGTCCGGCGGGCCGAGCGTGGTGCGCCGCTGCGTCCCGGTGACGTTCGCGGCGAGAGCGCGAATGGCCGGGGCGCGCAGGTCGGTGCGGCGGAACGTCAGGCCCGCGTGCGGCGCGGCCGGTACGAACCGTGCCGTCACGCGCTTGCCGGTGATGAGGCCCACGCCGCCCACGGAAACGGGCGCGGCGAGGGTGCGCTGGTGTCGATAGCCGGTGACGCGCACGGTGTCCGCCTTCCTTGGCCGAGAAGGGCCGGCTCCGCCGGCCCGCCCGCGCCGGGTGCGATACCGTTATCGGCACCGCACCCCGCACGGGTTCACACGAGGCACTCAGAACGTCACTTCGGCGGCACGCCACCGCCCACCGGCGGTTGCGGCGTCGACGGCTGCGTGAGCGACGCGTCCTTCGGCAGGTCCAGTTTGCTCACGTCCACGGGGTTCCCGGCCGCGTCCTTCGGCGGGTACCAACCGTTCAGCGTCTTCACCAGCATTTGCGTCATGTCCGCGTGCGGGGCCACATAGAACGGTTGAGCCGCCGGCGGTTTGAGCTTCAGCTCCTTGATGTACGGGCTTTTCATCTCTTCCGGCGTCACCGCGTCCGGGTACGCGAACACGACGTGGTAGCCGTTCGCGTCCGCGGTGCGGTCCACCACCACCTTAATCTTGTCGTACAGGTCCGCGATGATCGCGCTGGCGTCGTCGTTCAGCGCCTTGTTGATCTTGCGGTCCTCGTCTTCCACGTCGCGCGCGATCTTCAGTTGGCGGGCTTGCAGTTGTTCCTTGTTCGGGTGGTTCGGGTTCGCGGCGAGGTCCTTCTGGATGTTGATGTACTCGGTGCGCCACGCCACCATTTGCTTGGACAGCTCGTTTTTCTTGTTGTTCAGCAGGTACACTTGGTACTTGGCTTGGCCGAAGTCGCGCATGACGGCGGCCATGTTGAACACGGCAACCGTGGGGCGCGTCTGCGGGGCGGCGGCCGGTGCGGCCGGGGCCGGCGGTTGTGCGGTCGCGGCCCCGACCGAGCACAGCGCTCCGAGCGCCGCAGCGAGCCAAATGTTCTTGCGCTTCACTCTGAATGCCCTCCTCTGGTCCGCTCCGGTCGGCGCGGGGGTTCCGGTCCCCGAACCGCGTGCGTGCGTGCGGAATCGCCGAAAACGGCGGTCCCGCGCTCACCGGTAATGCCTGTGGCGGGGCGTAGATACCCAATGCCGCGCGGGGCGTCAATCCGAACGCGCGGGGGAAACTGGAGCGGTTGTGCCGCGCGCGCCGAATGTAGGGTGCGGGGCCTTTTCCCGCGGTGTTCGGGGGCGCGGCGTGACCATTCTGTTGCGAGTGCTGGTGCCGGTTCTCGCACTCGCTACCGGGTTCGGGGCCGTGTCCGCGGTCGGCGGGTGCGGGTCGAACGCGCCGGTGCCGCCCGCCCCGACCGTGCGCGGCAAACTCACACTCAACGGCGCGCCGCTCGCCGGTGCGTGGGTCGTCTTCGCCCCGGACCCGCGCCGCGGGCACACCGGCACCTCGGCACGCGCCGAGACGGCTGCCGACGGCTCGTTCGCACTCCCCGCCGTGCGCCCCGGTTGGTACCGCGTCGCGCTCGCCGCGCCCCCCGGTACAGGGGAACTGCCCGCGAAGCTCGCCCGCCCGGACCTGTCCGGTATCGAGCGCGAAGTGCGAGCGAATCACGAACACTCGTTTGAGATCGCGGTCGAAGTGCCCGCCCCGTAACGGTCGGCCTATCGGCGCGCGCCGAAGCGCGGTACACTGCCAGCACACGCTACCAGCCTCACTTTTTTGGCTTCTCACATGAAAGCGCTCTTACTCGCCGATAACGGCTTCGAGGACCTGACCCTTCTGGTTCCGTGGTACCGACTGCGCGAAGAGGGCGCGGGCGTCACGCTCGCGTGCCCGTTCCTGCACGCGGTCACCGGGCAGCACGGGTACATCGTCGAGCCGGACGCGGCCATTCACGAGGTGAACCCCAGCGACTACGACCTGCTACTGATCCCGGACGGCGGCGCGGTCGAACGCCTGCGCCAGCGCGAAGAGGCCGTCGGACTGACCCGCACGTTCGTGGAAAGCGGCACGAAGGTGGCCGCAATCGGGCACGGCGCGCAACTGCTGATTAGCGCCGGCGCGCTGGACGGTCGCCGCGTGACGTGCTCGCCGGGCATCCGCGACGACGTGCGCGCCGCGGGCGCGGTGTACGCCGACGAAGCGACCGTCACCGACGGGATCCTCCTCACGGGGCGCGGCCCGGACGACCTGCCCGCGTTCGCGAAGGCGCTGATGGCGCTGTTGGGCGCGTCGCGCCGCGCGGCGCTCACGGCTTGAGGGCCGCTGCGGCTAGTTCCCCAGCATGCGGTTGAGCACGTTCGCGGTCACTCGCGAAACGTGCTCGTCGACCGGCAGGCTCGCGCAGAAGCTGATCGACCCGACCGAGAACACCGCACCGCCGCTCGGCGTGTCGAAGGTCAGCACGTGCGCGCCGCCGTCGTCCGGGTTCAGTCCTTTCGCGATCACGTGCGCGTTCTTCGGCGAACTGGGCGAGAGCTTGTCCGTTTCGTGCCCGCTCGCGCCGCCCGGGCATCTCATGTGCAAACACGCTTCGCCGAAGGTGTCGCCGGCGCGCATCCCGGTGCCCTCGAACGCCCAGTGCGAAGCGTCCAGCACGCGGTACGGCGCGCCGGTCATCGCGCCCGCGGGCGTGAACACGCAGCCGAGCAGGTGCGCTTCCGATTCGTGCCGCCGCGCGTACCGGCTCTCGAAGCCGCCCAACCCTTCCACACTCAGGCCGCGCAGCTGCCCGTTGTGGCACGTCATCGCGCCCTCGTGCAGGTCCACTTCGCAGTTCAGCCCGTTGCCACCGAGGTACACCAACCGCCCGCCCTCATCGAACACCCAGCGCTTCACGCGCTCGTACATGCGGCGCGTCCAATACTCCGGGTGAACGGCGATCACCAGCGCCTTGTACGCGCTTAAGTCAAGCGCGCCGGAATCGAGCTGCGTTTCGGCGTAGTAGTCGTACGCGAAGCCCTGTTGTTCGAGCCAACCGAGCAGCCGCCATTCGGCCGGGGCGAGGTGGCACGCCTGCCGGCCTTCGATGGGGTCGGTGATCCGTTCGTCGAAGTCGATGTGGTTGAACGGTTCCGGGCGGTCGAACGAGAGCGGCGGGTAGTGGTCCGCGCCCCACGTGAAGAACCCGGCGTCTGAGTAGCGCTTCAGTTCGGCGCGCGCGTTCACGGTGGGCGTCGGCGGGAGGCCGTCGGCGTGGATGTAGTTGCTGCGCCCGCCGAACGAGTTGTACGCGTTCCAGGTGATGTTAGACGCCAGCACCGCGAGCTTCGCGCGCGGCTTGTCCGGGGCCACGATCCACGGGAACGCGAACCGCATCCCGGTCGCGGTGCTCGCGCGGAAGTAGTAGAGGCCGCTGCGCTCCGGCCCCGCGACGTGCTGCGAGTGGACCGAATTCTTGTACCCCACCTTGTTCCACTCGGCCCCGGTGCGCGTGTAGTCGCCGTCGGGCGTGGCCTGCATCACCGCCCGCGGGCCGTGCTCGTCGTGCCAGCCGAGCGCGCGCACGAACTCCGGCGCGTACCCGTAGCGCCACAGTTCGAGTTTGTACGGTTCGACGGAGTGGACGCGGAACTCGGATGCTTCGCGAGTGCGCGTCCACTTCGGCCACGCGTACCCGAGGAGGCCGTCGGAGAGCAGGCGGAAGTGGTGCGGTTCGGTGACGGGCAGCGTGACGGAGGAGAACTTCGCGCCATAGCCGGACTTCTGAAGCACGACGCGGTAGGTGCCCGGGGGCAGGTCCGCGTAGACGTAAACGGCCCCGGACGCGCGCGACCGCGCCTCGAACGAGGCGCGGCCGTATTGGAATTCGAGCAGCACGTCCGGCAGCGCGACGTACCGCTCGTCGCTGACGTATCCGATGAGCACGCGCGGCCTCCCGCGGTCAGGCCGCGAGGTCGGCGGCGAGTTTGGCGACGGTTTCGTGCGTCAGCGCGAACGCGACTTGCTCGCGCCCGCTCTGGGTGCGCGACGCGGTGTAGCGCGCGACCGCGGCGCGGCCGTCCGCGTGCAACTTCACTTCGTAGTAGGCGACGCGGTCGCCCTTTGCGGCCGGGGCCGTGCTGCGGAGCACCGCCTCGCCGCGGGTCTCGTCCGCTTCGAGGAGTTTCAGCGGTTCGAGTAACCCGGTGGCGCGCGCCGCTACGGTTTCGGCCCACGCCTTCACGCTCACTGCCGGTGCGGCGCGGTCGAGCGCCAGTTCCCACACCGCGCACGCGAGCGCGTCGGTGCGGTCCGCGATCACGCGCACCGTGCCGCCGGGCGTCTGCACCGCGAGCGCGTGCCGCCCGACCCCGCTGGGGGTCCACTCACTTAGGCTTTGCAGCACCTTTTCCGCCGTCATTGGTCCCTCCGATCACCTGTTGGGTGTGTTCGGTTCCATCGAAACTGAGCACCACGGGGTGCCCGTCGGCGATCGTTTCCAAGTGAACCGGGCGCGCCCACATGTACTGCACGTTGCGCAGTACGTCGCGGGCCTCGTCTACTTTCAAATCTACCCCACTGTGCTCGTGCCGCAACAGCAGTTCGCCGCGGTTTCGGTGGTTCCCGTCGATCACATAGATCCACGGTTTGCCGAAGTTCGTGAGACCGAACAGCAACCGCTGTTTCACCTTCTGGAACTCGCGGCTCTCGATCACGTAGTTCTTCGTCTGGTCCTGATACCCGAACGAGAACAGTTTGTACTCCTTGCAAAATTCCGGCGTGAGGAACGTGTCGATGAAGGTGATGTCGTTGTGGACCTTGCGCACCTCGAAAATCTTCTGCCGGCCGAGGCCGAGTTGCTTGTCCCACGTGCGCTTCTTGTCCATGTCCTCGCACGCTTCCCACTCCGGGCCGAACTGCCCCATGTTCCACCGCCGCTCGACGTCGCGGAGCAACTCGATGCCGACCTTGTACGGGTTCAGCCGGCGCGAACTGGTCGCCATCGTCCCGCTGTGGTGGTCCGCGTAGTCGATCACTTCCGAAGGCTCTAACACCTTTTGGGTCATAATGGTCGAATGCCAAAATGACGCCCAGCCTTCGTTCAATATCTTCGTTTGAGCTTGAGGATAGAAGTAATACGCTTCGTCGCGGATGATGCTGAGCACGTCGCGCTGCCAGTTTTTCAGCGGGGCGTGCTCGATGAGGAACAGCAGTACGTCCTTTTCGGGTCGCTCGGGGAACTTGGCGATGCCGGCCGCCACCGGGCGCTGCTCCTCGTCGGTGGCGTACGCGACAGCTCGCGGGTTGATGTAGTCGGCCATGTACGGCTTCGCCTTGAACCGCGGCGCGCCGTCGTCGGTCGGCTCCTCGGCCGGGGCGAAGTCGTACCGGTGGTGGTCGTCGCGGCGCTTGATAGCGACCGAGTGGATGTCGATCAGGTCGTCGATGGACATGCACTTGTCCACGAACGCTTCGACCTCGTCCTCGCCGAACCGCTCGACGTACCGCCGGATGCGGGCCGCGTGGTTGGCAATCTCGTCCATCATCTTGCGCGTGGTGTGCCCGAAATACGCGTTGTTCTTGAAGAAGTCGCAGTGCCCGTAGACGTGGGCCATCACCAGTTTCTGATCGACGGTGTGGTTGCACCGCATCAGGTAGGCGTAGCACGGGTCGTTGTTAATGACCATCTCGTAGATTTTCGAGAGGCCGTACTCGTAGCCCTTCTTGAGCTCCTCGTACTGCATCCCGAACGACCAGTGCGGGTACCGTGTCGGGAACCCGCCGTAGGCCGCGATCTCGTTCAGGTAGTCGGCGTCCACGACTTCGAAGATGGTTTCGAAGAAGTCCAAACCGTACCCGCGGGCGTAGCCCTCGATTTCGTCCTTCAAGACGCGCAGGTGCGGGGGCAGGTTGGTGTTGTAGAAGCCGAGGTTCATGGCGAATCCTTCGGGTGTGTCGCTACTCCATGATACACACTCGGCGGCGCGCCCGCGGCGCTACTTTCGCGCGCATCGTCGCGCCGTGTGGCTTGCGGTGTCACTTGCGCACGAGAGCCACCACCAATGCCGTCGCAAGTGAGAGCAAACCGCTTAGGAACATCACGATCACGCCCCACCGGCGCGCGTCGCCGGTGTCTTTCTGTTTCGTCAGTTCTGCCACTTGCTGTTTGAGAACGGCCGCTTCTTGCCGCGCGTCGCTCACTTCACGGCGCAGTTCGGCGTTCTCTTTGCGCAGGTCCGCGATGTCGCGCTCGCGCTTTTCGTCGCGGGCTTTCAGGTCGGCGAGGTACTCGCGGACGGCCCGCTCGCGCTCGGCGATGGCGCGCACTTCGAGCGCGAGGTCGCGCACCTGTTCGCTGGGCGATTTTGCCACCGCTACGCCTCCACCAGTTCGGCCACGGCCCGCTCGCGGCGGGCGGCGAGTTCGGCCGTGAGCCGGTCGAGTACGTCGAGCCACACCTCGCGCGCGTCGATGCGCAACAGGCTCTCTTCGCCCGGCGCGAACCCGGCCCGGCGCACGCACCCGGTCGCCGCGAGCGGCGCACCGGTTACGTCGAGCGCCAATTCCAATTCCAACGTGTCGGAAGCGGTGGGTCGCCACGTCACGGTCAGTGCGTCGCGCCAGTCGTGAATCACAGCGCCCAGCGCCGCGGTGCCGCGCTCGGCGAGCGCGCGCAGGTCCGGGTGCGCCTCGAACCCCGCGTACTCCACGCTCTTGAACATCGTGTTACCCCTTTAGCGGCCGGTGCCCAAGAACTCTTTGATGCTGCCCAGAATCGCCTCGCGGTCCGGGATGCGGCTCGTCACCACGTTCTCGTGCGCCCCGGTCAGCTCGTTCACGTGCTCGAAGAACTCGCCGCTGCCGTAGGGCGATTCCACTTGCCCGTAGCCGAACAGGTTCAGCTTTGGGAGCAGGTCGTTCTTCAGGAGCGCCGCGCACTTGGGCACGTCGTCGTGCCAGTTGTCGCCGTCCGAGAAGTGGAAGGCGTACACGTTCCACTGGCTCGGCGGGTAACGCGCGTCGACGATCTTGTTGCACAGCTCGTAGGCCGAACTGATCTTCGTGCCGCCGCTCTCGCGGGTGTGGTAGAAGGTGTGCTCGTCCACCTCTTGGGCCACCGCGTCGTGGATGATGTAAACGGTTTCCACGCCCGCGTAGTGCTTCTTGATCCACGTGTCGATCCAGAACGATTCGATCCGCACGATCTCCTTCTGCTCGTCGGTCATGCTGCCGGACACGTCCATCATGTACACCACGCACGCGACCGCGTCCGGCTTCGGCACTTCCTTCCACGCGCGGTACTGCTTGTCCTCGCGCACCGGGATCACCATCGGCTCGACGGGGTTGTAGCTGCCGGCCGAAATCTGCCGCTTCAGGGCGCGTTTGAACGTGCGCTTGAAGTGCTTCAGCGACTCCGGCCCCACGCTGCGAATGCTGGTGTACTTGTCCTTCTCGGTGACGACGTTCTTCTTCCCGCGCGGCTCGATGCGCGGGAGCGCCAGTTCCTCGCCGAGAATCTGCGCGAGCTCTTCGAGCGACAGATCGACTTCGAGGATGTGCCCGCCGGGGCCGTCGCCGGCTTGCGGCTCGCCGTCGTCGCCCTCGGGCGCGGTCAGCGGCTGACCGGGTTGGCCGGGGCCGACGCCCACGCCCCCGGAGTTCTTCTTCCCGAAGCGGAACTGCGGCGGGTTGATCGACGGCACGGGAATGGACACGTAGTCGTTCCCCTTCTTGCCGATCATCTCGCCGCGGCTGATGTACTTGGACAGATCGCTCTTGATCTTGCCCCGCACCAGCTTGCGGAACCGCTGCAGGTCCTGTTCGATCTTTTGTCCCACGGCGATCGTGCCTCGGGTGGAATGAAAGTGCGGTCTGCGCGCATTGGGTGCGCCCGCGTGCGGCTCGCGTACGTGAATCGTACCAGACGGCGCGGCCCGGCGTGAAGGCAAACAGGTGTCTCTTCTCTTCGCGCGAGCTCGTCCACCCGCCCTCCACACGGGTGGGCGAACCCGCGCGGAGAAGCTTGGTTCGCGCCGCGCAGCGCGCGTAGAATGTGGTACCCACACGGCCGCGGGCTTGCGAACCGCGCGCGGACCCGATAACTTGGCGTGTCCGTTCGCCTCGTATCGCTTCGGGCCCCGCGCCGCCGGTTCGCCGGCCCTCTTTCGCGCGCCCGGCGGCTTCCGGCGGTCCCGCGCCGCCCACGGAGGACAGCTCACCCATGGCCACCGCCACCGCAATCCTTGATACGCTCCGCACCCAACTCGATACAGCCGAGTATCGGAAGTTGCACTGGGAAGGGTCGTTCGCGCAGTACCTCGATACGGTCCTCGCGCACCCCGGCGTCACCCGCACCGCGTACCAGCGGCTCTACGACATGGTCCTCTCGCACGGCGTCGAAGACGTCTACGAGAACAAGGACAAACTGCCGCGATACAAGTTCTTCACCGAGTTCGCGGCCAAACACGGCGACGGCATCTACGGCCTCGACCGCCCGCTGAACCAACTGGTGAACACCTTCAAGAGCGCCGCGCTCGGGTACGGCACCGAGCGCCGCGTGATTCTGCTGCACGGCCCGGTGGGCAGCGCGAAGAGTACCATCGCGCGCCTGCTGAAACGCGGCATCGAAGAGTACAGCCGCACCGACGCCGGGATGCTGTTCAGCTTCGCGTGGAAGAACGCGGACGGTGTCGGCTACACCAAAGACCCGATGCACAGCGAGCCGCTGCAGCTCATCCCCGAAGAGCACCGCGCGCGCGTACTCGCGGCACTGAACGAGGGCTGCGCGAAGCCGCACCCCTACGACATCACCATCAAAGGCGACCTCAGCCCGTACAGCCGGTTCGAGTACAAGCAGCGCCTTCAGAAGTACGACGGCGACTGGCTGAAGATGCTCGAACACGAGGTGAAGGTGTACCGGCTCGTGCTCTCGGAGAAGGACCGCATCGGGATCGGCACGTTCCAGCCGAAGGACGAGAAGAACCAAGACAGTACCGAACTGACCGGCGACATCAACTACCGCAAGATCGCGGAGTATGGGTCGGATTCGGACCCGCGCGCCTTCAACTTCGACGGCGAACTGAACATCGCCAACCGCGGCATCGTCGAGTTCATCGAAGTGCTGAAGTTGGACGTGGCGTTCCTCTACGACCTGCTCGGCGCGAGCCAAGAGCACAAGATCAAGCCGAAGAAGTTCGCGCAGACGGACATCGACGAAGTGATCCTCGCGCACACCAACGAACCGGAGTACAAGCGGCTCCAGAGCAACGAGTTCATGGAGGCGCTGCGCGACCGGACGGTGAAGATCGACATCCCCTACGTCACGCGCCTGCGCGACGAAGTGAAGATTTACGAGAAGGACTTCAACGCCGAGCGCGTGCGGGGCAAACACATCGCGCCGCACACGGTGGAAGTCGCCGCGATGTGGGCGGTGCTCACGCGCCTGAACCCGCCCAAGCACGCGAGTCTCAGCGTGCTGCAAAAGATGAAGCTGTACAACGGCAAGACGCTGCCGGGCTTCACCGAAGACAACGTGATCGAACTGAAGCGCGACGCGGTCCACGAGGGCATGGTCGGCATCTCGCCGCGCTACATTCAGGACAAGATCAGCAACGCGCTGGTCGCGCACCCGACGGAAGACAACATCAACCCGTTCATGGTGATGAAGGAACTGGAAGACGGGTTGCGCAACCACTCGCTCATCAAGAACGAGGACCAACTGCGGCACTACAAGGAGCTGCTCGCGGTGGTGCGTGAGGAGTACGAGGACGTGGTGAAGAACGAGGTGCAGCGCGCCATCGCCGCCGACGAAGAGGCGCTGACGCGGTTGTGCGGCAACTACATCGACAACGTGAAGGCGTACACGCAGCGGGAGAAGGTGCGGAACCGCTACACCGGCAACTACGAGGAACCGGACGAGCGGCTCATGCGCTCGGTGGAAGAGAAGATCGACATCCCGGAGGGCCGCAAGGACGACTTCCGCCGCGAGATCATGAACTACATCGGCGCGCTCGCCATCGACGGCAAGAAGTTCGACTACAAGACCAACGAGCGACTGCAAAAGGCGCTCGAACTGAAGCTGTTCGAGGACCAGAAGGACAGCATCAAGCTCAGTTCACTCGTGTCGAACGTGGTGGACAAGGCGACGCAAGAGAAAATCGACGTGGTGAAGTCTCGCCTGATCCGCAACTACGGCTATAACGAAGCGAGTGCCACGGACGTGCTGAACTTCGTCGCGAGCATCTTCGCGCGCGGCCAGACCAAGAAGTGAAAAGGGAAAAAGGAAAAGGGCAAAATTGAAGGCGAGAACCGCGAGCGTTCGGTCCTCTCCATTTTGAACTTTTCTTTTTTCACTTTGAACTGATACAACCCGCCGGGGTTTGGAGGGGTGGGGGCCTGACCGACCTGAAGGTGTGAACCTGGTCAGGGCGGAAGCAGCAGCCATAAGCATTGGAGGGTGCGGCTCAGGGCACCCCCATCCTTTCACTCCCCGGCGGCGCACTAAACACGAACCCCGGTCGCCTTCGGCGACCGGGGTTCGCTGCGTTACGGGTTCGCGTTGCCCCGCCGCATTCTCGCGCGATATGCTGTGCCCACATCGCGGAAGGCACGCACATGGATCGTCAAGCGACAGCCGTCTTCGTTGGGATCGCGCTCTTCTTCATCACCTCGTGCGCCGCGTGGGCGCTCGCTCCGGCGTGTTTCTGCATCACGAACGGCACCGATCAACCGATTCCGGTTCTCGTGGTCGAAGTGGAAGCCCGCCGCTTTGTGTTCCGCGACGTACCGCCGGGCGGTTCGGTGCGCGGCACGTTTCGCGTACGCCAAGAAGAGGTGTTGAACGTGACCGGGCGCTTCGCCGACGGCAAGGAGTTCGGCGAAGGCTGTGGGTATGTCGTGTGGGAAGACCCGGCACCACACGTCGCCGTCCTCATCCGCGCTGGCGAACCGTGGATCGTGCAGAGCCGTTGACCCACCGCGTTCCCGCGTAACAGTTCCCTTGCGCGTCGGGGGAATCGTGTGGACTCGCGCACCGCACCTGCGGTATCATCTCTTTTGCTGCCAGTAACCCGCCTGCGGATTCGGTCCTCTTCCCCGCCATCGCTGCCCGGCCGGAGCGACTCCCGACAGGAACAATTTCGTGCGCGCGTGCCTGTCTCCGCGGGCCCGCGGTGCCGTTTTAACCCTCAACCCCGTTTGAAGAACGGGTGAAGGAGCGGTGAATGTCGGAGCTGTGTGAACCGGTCGATGCGGGCGGCGCGTGCGCCACCAACCGCGGACTGGAATCGCCCTCCCTGTTCAACCCCAACGGGCCGGACGACGGGCCGACCGCCTACGAGGTCAAGTTCCTCGTGAGCGAGCAGCAGGTGACCGAGATCGCGGAGCGCGTCCGCGGGCACCTCGCCCTCGACGCCTACGCCGACCCCGCGATGGGCAACGCGTACCTGACGACGAGCGTGTATTCCGACACGCCGGCCTTCGACGTGTACTACCGCACCGAGGGCTACGACCGCGACAAGTTGCGCGGCCGGCGGTACGGCACCACTGGGCCGGTGTTCGTCGAGCGCAAGACGAAGCGCGGCGACAAGGTGCGCAAGCACCGCGCGCCGGTCCACGCGAGCGAGTTGGCCGATCTGCTCGCGCCCGAGACGCGCGGCGAGTGGGCCGGCGACTGGTTCCACGCGGAACTGCTCGCCAAGAACCTGCGCCCGGTGTGCCGCGTCACCTACGAACGGGTGGCGTACCTCGGCACCGTCGAGGGCGGTACGGTGCGGCTCACGTTCGACCGCAACGTGCGCGGCGAACTGTGCGGCGACTGGAACCTGTCGCCGGTGCCGCGCGGCGCGGCACTGTTGGAGAAAGTGATCGCGGAGTTCAAGTTCCGGACCGCCATGCCGGCGCTGTTTAAGGGCATCGTTGCCGACCTCGCGCTAACCCCGACCCCGGTTTCCAAGTACCGTACCTTTGTGCGGGGAACCGGTTTGGTCGCGGAGCGGGGTGCGGGCGATGCCTAAAGGTGCGGGAACGGTCGAAGCGAACGGGCCGAACGGGGCGACGGACCTGAACCCGTTCACCGACCCGGTGCCGGACATTCGGCCGCTGTTGTGGGACGACATCGTGCTGCGGCTGCTGTTCGCGGCGGCCTTTGGCATCGCGGCGGCGGGTGCGTACTACCTCACGCAACGCCGCAACCGCTCGGAGGCCGCGTCGTTCGTCGCCACCATGGTGCTGCTCGCGGTGCTCTTGGGCATGGTGAGCATGGTCATCGGCACGAACATCGCGCGCGCGTTCGCGCTGGTCGGCGCGCTGTCGATCGTGCGGTTCCGCAGTGTGGTCGAAGACACGCGGGACACCGCGTTCGTGATCTTCGCGGTGGTGGTGGGCATGGCCGCGGGCGCGGGGGCGTACCTCGTCGCCGCGGTCGGCATCCCGATCGTGGGCCTCGTGGCGTGGCTCGTGGCCGCGTGGGGCCGCAGCGGGCCACTCGTGGCGAAGGCGAACGACACAGCGCTGCAAGTGCGCGTCGGAACCGGGGTCGATGTCGCCGCGGTCGTGGACCCGGTGCTCGCGAAGCACGCCGACGCGGTGCGGTTGATCGCAGCCGGCACCACGAAGCAGGGCACCGCGATGGAGCTGTCGTACCTCGTTCGCCTGAAACCCAACGTCGCGCCGCTGGCGCTCTTGGCGGAACTGAACCGCACCGAGGGTGTGCAAGGCGTCGAATGGAAAGACGCGGAGAAGAAGTAGCCATGTGATTGGTCGAAACGCCGGCGTAAGCCGGTGGGTGTACCGACAACCCGCCGGCTCACGCCGGCCGTTCGCCCAGAAGTCGATCAAGTCAGTTCACCAAACGTGAGGTTCGAGATGCGCCGTTTATTCGCGGTGCCCGTCGCGCTGTGCGCGACGGGTCTGGTGCTCTGTTGCGCGCCCGAAGCGCGCACCCAACCCGGCGGGTTCGGGAAGGGCGGATTCGGCCCGCCCGGCGGGCAAGAGCGCAAGTTGGTGAAAGACTTCGACAAGAACGGCGACGGCTGGCTCAACGCCGACGAGCGCAAGCCCGCACGCGACGCCGCGAAGAAGGGCGGCTTCGGTGGTAAAGGCGGGTTCGGGCCGGGCGGTGGCAAGGGCGGGAAGGGCTTCGGCGGCGGGAACGCCGGCAAGCCCGGGCCGAAGGTGACGCCGGCCGAAGTGAAGAACTACCCGGACGCGAAGCTGTACGACGGCTCCGTGCTCCGCACCATCTTCCTCGAGTTCGAGAACGCCGACTGGGAACAGGAGCTCGCGGACTTCCACGGCACCGACGTGGACGTGCCGGCGCAAGTCACCGTGGACGGCAAGAAGTACGCGAGCGTCGGCGTCCACTTCCGCGGCATGTCGTCGTACATGGGCGTCGGGGCCGGGTCGAAGCGCTCGCTGAATCTCTCCTTCGACATGGCCGACGAGAAACAGCGGCTCCTCGGCTACAAGACGCTGAACCTACTGAACGCGCACGAAGACCCGTCGCTGATGAGCACGGTGCTGTACTCGCACATCGCGGGCCAGCACATCCCGACACCGAAGGCCAACTTCGTGAAGGTGGTCATCAACGGCGAGAGTTGGGGCGTGTACGTCAGCGTGCAGCAGTTCGACAAGGTGTTCCTGAAGGAGAACTACAACTCCACGAAGGGCACGCGGTGGAAGGTGCGCGGCAGCCCCGGCGGGCGCGGCGGCCTCGAGTACTTCGGCGAAGACCTCTCGCAGTACAAGCGCATCTACGAGATCAAGAGCGGCGAGAACGAGGCCGCGTGGAAGGCGCTCGTCAACTTCTGCAAGGTGCTGAACCAGACGCCCGCGAACAAGCTGGAAGAGGCGCTGAAGCCGATCGCGGACGTGGACAACATCCTCTGGTTCCTCGCGCTCGACGTGGCGCTCATCAACGCTGACGGCTACTGGACCCGCGCGAGCGACTACAGCATCTACTTGGACGAAAAGAACAAGATTCACCTGATCCCGCACGACATGAACGAGGCGTTCCGCGCCGGCGGCGGCCCGGGCATGGGCGGGCCGGGTGGCGGGTTCGGACCGCCGGGCGGCGGGTTCCCCGGCGGTCCCGGCGGTTTCTTCGGCCCGCCCCCGGGCGAGATTCTGCCGCTCCCGCTTCAAGACCAACTGCGCCTCACCGACGCGCAGAAGAAGCAACTCGCGGATCTTCAAAAGGAAGTGGACGCGAAGCTCGATAATGTGATGACCGAAGAGCAGCGCAAGCAGTTCAAGGAAATGAAGGACCGCGGCCCCGGCGGGTTTCCCGGCGGGCCGGGCGGCGGGTTCGGGCCTCCCGGCGGCGGCTTCCCCGGTGGGCCGGGCGGCCCCGGCGGAATGAGCGGCGGTGGGATTTCGCTCGATCCGCTCGTCGGGCTGAACGACACCAGCAAGCCGCTGCGCAGCAAGTTGCTCGCGGTGCCGGCGCTCCGCGCGAAGTACCTGAGCTACGTCAAAACCATCGCCGAGAAGGATCTGGACTGGAAGACGTTCGGCCCGGTGGTGAACGGCTACCGCAAGCTGATCGAGAAGGAAGTGGAACTCGACACGCGGAAACTGGACTCGTTCGATGCATTCAAGCGCACCACCGACGACACCCCGACCGCGGGCGGCGGGCGCGGGGGGATGAACATCCGCGCCTTCGCCGAACAGCGCTCGCAGTTCCTCCTCAACCACGCCGAAGTGAAGAAGTAGTGGTTGGTGGATAGTGGGGAGTGGGCAGTGAAGACGGAAAGCTGAAGCGGCGGTTCTGGAGTGGCTCTGCCTTCGATGGCGCGGTCCCTTCGGGACCGCCGCCAAACGTTTCCGCTCGTGTGTCCTGCCTTTCACTGCCCACTGCCCACTTTCCACTTCCCACTCTTCTCAGTCACCGTGCAGGCGGCGCAGGCGGGGCGAGAGGCGCAGCACCCACTGCACGCGCTCGAACTCGTTCAGCCAGTCGCGCACCTCGGCGCGGCGCACCGGGTCATCGCCCTTCACCAGCCCGGTCGCGCACCCTTCGCCCGTAAGCTGTGCCACCATCTGCCGGTAGCGGGCGAGCGTGCGCTCGCCGTACCGCGCCACTTCGTAGCCGTCTTCGGAGAAGAACACCGCCACCGGGACGCGGTTCCCGCCGTTGATTTGCAGCGCGGCCTGCACGTCGGCGTGTTCGTCGCGGTCGAGGTAGCGCGTCACGATCACCGGTGCGACCTCCGCGAACCGCTCGAAGATCGGGCACTGCGACGAGCAATCCCCGCACCACGCGCCCGCGAGCACCAGCACGTTCGTGCGGCGCGTGAAGCGCGCGAGGAGCGCCTTTTCGTCGTCTGTGAGCACGGTTTGCGCGTGCGCCGCCGCCCACCGGGCCCGGTGCGCGTCGCTTCCGTACTTCGCGAGGAAGGCGTCGAGCGAAAGCCCGGCCCCGAACTTCTCGAACAGGTTCATGCGTGCCTCCGGTAGACTGGTAGCGGCGGGCCTCACACAGTACGATACGCACCGGCCCGATCCCGGCTTACGGAGAACCGCGTGCCCGACGCCACCGCCGACGCGCTCGCCTTCCTACGCGCCCGCGCGCTGGCCCTGCCCGGTGCGAGCGAAGAGTTCCCGTGGGGCGAAAGCGCGTTCAAGGTGAAGGGCAAAGTGTTCGTGTTCGCCCGGCTGCACGAGGGCACGCTGACCGCCGGAATGAAGCTGCCGGACTCGCACCCGTACGCGCTCACCAAACCCTACGCCGAACCCACCGGGTACGGCCTCGGCAAGCACGGCTGGGTGACACTCACGTTCCGCACCGGTACCGACGTGCCACTTGACCTCCTCGAAGAGTGGCTCGAAGAGAGCTACCGGGCGGTGGCACCAAAGAAACTCGTCCTCGAACTGAACGCGCGACTGAGCGGCGAACCGCTCCCGGAGCCACCCAAGCCCAAACGCGGCCCGAAGCGCAAGGCTTCGCGCAAGGGGCAAGGGGCAAGGGACGAGGGGCAAGAATGAGACGCAGAGGGACAAAGCGAAATCCAAACTGAAGTGAACGAACGCGGTTGCTCGGAACTGTGCCGCCCCTTCTCTTGCCCCTCCCCTCCCCTCGCCAAAATGTTCGCGCCCGGCGCAGCGGCGTAATCTATGCTTGTACGCCCCGGCGCGCGGACTCGTGCCGGCCGTGCGCCCTTTTAATCGGATAGAGGTCGTGCCAGACCCCCTCATTGCCCGGTTCGCCGATGCGTGCGGCTCGACCGGCCCACTGCACTTGCGGGTCGATCTCGCGGGCGGGGGCGCGCTCGCGGAAGGCACCGTCGATCAGCCGTTCACGCTCGTGGGCCGCGACGAAGCCTGTGACGTCACCCTCAACGACGCCGAGGTGAACCCGCGACACGCGTGGCTACAGGTGATCGGCGGGCGCGTGTTCCTAATCGATTTGGGCAGTCGCACGGGTGTGCTGTGGCCCAACGGTACCCGCGGGTCCGGGTGGCTCGAACCCGGCGCGCCCGCGCGGCTCGGCCCGTTCCACCTGAACCTGCGCCACGAGGCCGGCGCGCCCGGCGCGTCTACGGACGGCTACAACCCGCTCGCCGCCGACCCGGCACTCAAGGCCAAGCCGAGTGCGGCTCTCGAGTTCCGCAACGGCCGCCGGGTGAAAGACCGCTGGCAGGTGAACCGGCTCGTTACCCTCATCGGGCGCTCGCCCGATTGCAAAATCCACTTGAACGCCGACGACATCGCACCGTACCACTGCGGGTTGGTCGCGACCGGCGACGGCCTCTGGGTGGTAGATCTGTCCGGGCACGGCGTGGTGGTGAACGGCGAGCGCATGCGCGTGTCGCCGCTCCCGCACGGCGCGGAACTGTGGGTGGGTCGGCTCCTAATCGGGTGTCACAGCCCGAACCCGGCGTCGGTCGCGGCCCGCCCGGTCGGCCCGCGCCCGGGGGCGAGTGGGACGCTGAGCGCGTCGCCCGAAGCGCCGCGCGCGACCCCCGTTCCCCTCGCGGTGCCCCGCGCGCCGGACGACGAAATCGATCTCGGCGCGGTATCGGACGCCGGGTTGCCCGGTTCGCACATCATGGCGGACATCTTCCGCGCGTGGGTGCCGAACGCGAGCGAACCGCTCTCGAACCCCATTCTCCTTTCGGGGAGCGGGCCCAAACCCGTGCCCGAAGAGTTCGCGCCCGCGCCGACCACCGCGGTCGCCGAGTTGCTCGACGACCTCGTCACCCCCGGCGCGTGGTCGGTCGTTCCCCTGTTGCGCCAAATGGCCGACCTCCACGGCCGGGCCGACGCCGAGTTCCAGCAGCTCGTTGCACTGATGGCGCAGGCACTCGCCCGCGTGCCCGCCGAGCACGTTCCCGCGCTGCGGCACGACCTCGGGCGCATCATCGACGTGTCGGCCGAGATCGCGGCGCTGCGCACGGAGGTGGCACGGACCGCACTGAGCGCCGCCGCCGCCCGCGCGATCGCGGCCGAATCGCGGCTCGACCAGTGGGTGGCCCCGTCGTCCAAGACGCCGGTACCCGAAGGGCGCGAGGCACAGCACGCGCGGGCCGTCGAGCGACTCGCGGCGCTCCAGCGCGACCGCGCCGAGCGCTGGCAGGCCGTGCTCCTCCTGTTCACCAACCCGTAATGCGCCGACACGTCCGGGCACTCGCAACTCGTTCGCGTGCCCTCGCGGGCGCACCGCGGTTCACTTGAGCACCAGCGCCGCGGCGGCCCCTGCCGCGACCAGCACCACACCGACGAGCCCCCACACCCACCCGCGCCGCGCCACCCGCGCGCCCGCGGGGGCGCGCCCGTCGACCACACAGGCGAGCCGGTCCGCGGCGCCCGGTTCGAGCGGTTCGTTCAGCAACTCGCGGTACAGCGCCGGGCGCACGCACCGCAACACGAACTCCAGTTGGAACGCGGCCCGCGACTCGGCCGGCACCTCGCGCGACAGTTCGATCCAGTGCGCGACGGCGATACACGCGACCCGCGCTTGGCCCGTCGGGAACAGCGTGCGGAACAGCCCGAACAGCGGCTCCAGTTGTGCGGCTTCGGCGGGCAGGTCGAGCGCCGCGACCCGGCCGGCGCGGGCCGCGGCGCGGGCGAACTCCAGAGGGCGAATGCCGAACTCGTTGCACGCCCGGCGAACGGCCGCGGTGCCGACGGTTTCCGCCGCGGCCGGGTCGCGCACCCACCCCGCGAGGCGCGCCGCGGCGCGCAACTTCTGCGGCCCGCCCTCGGGCAGCGCGCGCTCGAGCGGGTGCCCGGCTCCGGCGAGCTTCTCCGCGGCGTGCTGCAAGTGCGCGAGTATCACCCGCGCGCGATTGTGTTCGTCGTCGCCCTCGGGCGAGTTCGGATCGGCCGCGAGCAGGTGCGGGCCGAGCGCGTCGAGGTACTCGCGCCACAGGTCGCGCCCGGTGCCGTCGCCGCCGAGCGCCACCAAGAGCGCGCTCAGCAGTTCGCCATCCAAGAGCGCCGCGCCCCACGCCCCGCGCGTGAGGCCGACCGCGTCGCACAGCTCTCGGCAGTCGCGCGCTTCGAGCGCGCCGGCCGCGAGCAGCCCGGACAGCAGCCGCGCCGCGTTCGGCGAGTGCGGGTCGAAGAGGTTCGTGAGCAGTTCGGGCGCGGTGTCGAGGTACTCGCGCGCGGCCCGCAGGTACGCGACAACGGTCGCGACCGGCGCGGACAGCAGGAACGCGCGGGCCTGTTGGCGGAGTGCCCGCGCCGGGCCGGGCAGGTGCGAGAGCCAACCGAGGCGGTCCGGTGCGAGCACCGCGAACGCCGTACTCCCGGCGCGCTCCGGCGGCTCCGCGAACAGCGCCGGCAGTTCGTCCGGCGCGCCGGGCACGAGCAGCGCCCGCGGTGGGAACAGGCTCACTGCGGCGCACGCGGCCCGCAACCGGGCGCGGGCGGCGCACGACAGGTGAAGCAGCCGCTCCTCGTTCTTCTTGCTGCCGACCAGCGTGCGGAGCAGCTTCAGCGGTTCGTCGCCGCGCGCGAACTCGCGCACGACGGCCCACAGCACGTCCCACCGTTCGGGTTCGCCGTTCAGGAGCGCGTCCACGGCCGCGTCCCACAGTTCCCGCACGCGGTCGGGCGTGCCGATCAGTTCGCGGAAGGCGATCCGCACGTCGGCGCGGTGCAGGTGCCGCTTCACGACGCGCCACACGGACGCGGCTCGCGCGGAGAGCGCCCCGGACGCGCTCGGATCGGCCTTCAGCGCGAGCAACTCTTCGATGTCGGAATCGGGCTCTTCGGCCCGCGGCGGTTCCGGCGGCAGTGCGAAAACCGGCGCGGGCGTGACCGCCGGCCACCGTTCCAATTCGGCTTCAACGGCCGCGATCCGCGCGACCACGTCCTGCGCGCTGCGCACACGCGCGGCGATGTCCTTTTCCAACAGCGCGTGAATCAGTTCCGCGACCGCCGGCGGCACGTCCGGGTTCACCCTCCGTACCGGCACGGGCGTTTCGGTGCCGATGGCGATGACCACCGCGTAGGCGTGTTCGCCGTCGAACGCGAACCGCCCGCAGCACAGCCGGTACAGCATCGACCCGAGGCTGAAGATGTCCGACCGGTGATCGACCTTCTGCCCGCGGGCCTGTTCGGGCGACATGAACCGCGGCGTACCGACCGCTTCGCCGGTGACGGTGAGTGTGCGGTCGGTCCCCATTTGTTTCACGAGGCCGAAGTCGAGCACCTTGACGCGCCCGCTCGGCTCCTCGACCCACAGGTTCGCGGGCTTCACGTCGCGGTGAATGAGGCCCAGCGCGTGCGCCGCGGCCAACCCGAGAGCGGCCTCGCGGGTGACGCGCAGCGCCTCACGAATCGTGAGTTCCGGGCCGCGCCGCAACCGCTCGTCGAGCGAGCAACCCGCCAACAGTTGCATAGCGATGTACGGTACGCCGTTGACTTCGGCGGCGTCGAACACTTCGACGACGTGCGGGTGCCGGAGCTTGAACGCGGCCCGCGCTTCGCGCAGGAACCGCTCTTTGGATTGCGGGTTCTGCGCTTCGCTCGCGGCCATCACTTTGAGGGCCACGTCGCCGTAGAGGAAGTCGTGGCGCGCGTGGTACACGACGCCCATCGCGCCCGCGCCGAGCTTGCGCAGCACCCGGTACGGGCCGAGGGTGCCGACCTCGCCCGGGGCCGCGGGCGGGCCGAAGGTGCCGAACGGCGTGAGGGCCGTACCGGACCCACCGCGGTTGGTGTCGTCGGGCGGGTGGGCGTTTTTGATTTGCGTGAGCGCGGCGTCGGCGGTTTCGGGCATAAGAGCGGCTCCCGCGCCGCGGGGGGCGTGCGCACGCAAGTGTGCAACGCAATCGCCCCTCAGACAAGCGAACGCGTCAGCCCGCGGGTTCGGTCGCCTTCTGCCCCTTGTGGTATTCGGTGTACACGTACACCGGAATCGGCAGGTCGCCGAGGTACTGCTGAATCAGCGGGCGCACCTTCTCCCACGGCAGCCCGCCGACGCCGGTCGCGAGTTTGGGAACGGCGAGGCTCTTGATTTCACCCTTCTCCAGTTCGTGCCGTAGCCGCTTCAGGCAGTGGTTCACGACGGCCTCGGTCGCGGGACCGGGGTGCCCGCCGTGGCCGTGTTCGCCCTGTGTAATCAGGCAGAACACGCGCGCCCGACCGGTGCCGCCCCACTCCCACAGTTCGCCCGGCTTCGGGTGGCACTGGTGGCAGTAGTGGCGGAAGTCTTTCGCCATCGCGGGCCAGTGCTCGCGCAGCGCGAGAGCCAACCCGCGGTCGAAGTGGTCGCCCGGGGCGACCCCGTGCGCGACGGCTTGGGCGGTGGTGAGGGTGATGTCGCCGGACACTTCGTAAATCATAACAGCTCCGCTGGAACCCGGCGCGGTGCGCGCCGTGCGGACCATTAGAGGCGCGCGCCCAAGCGTTCGGTTCTGGAATTCGGACATTTTTGTCCGCGATTCCGCGCGCGAACCCGCGGGGCGACACACGCGTCCGTCCGGCTCTCACTTTTCGCGCCGCACCTCCGCGGCATTTTCCACCCCTTCCGAGAACCCGAAATGCCCACGCTGATTGTGGCGGCGCGCCCGCGCCGCTGCCCGACCGGTGGCGCGCTGCCGGCGACCGACCTGTTCGACGAATCCCTGTTGCTGGCCGCTGCCGCGACCGGGTGGGGCACGATCACCTGCGACGGTGACGCGCTGCCGCCCGCGGTGCCCGAACCCGCGGTATACGCGACCACCGACCGCGCCACGCGCGCCGCGACCGCGCTCGACCTCGCGCTGCTCGAACCCACATTTGATCTCCTCACACGGGTGCCCGAACGGTACCTGCGGCGGCGCGTCCACTTCGTGCGGTTCGCCGACCTGAGCCGCCTCGCGGGGCGCGCGTTCGTGAAGCCGGCGGACCCGCTCGACAAGTGGTTCGACGCCGGGTTGTATTCGGACGCGCGCGACATCCGCACGCGGAACCGCGACCGCCCGCTCGCGCCGGTGCTCGTCAGTGAGCCGGTGGAGTGGAGCGCGGAGTACCGCTACTTCGTGCTGAACGGGAGCGTGGTCGCGAGTTCGCCGTACCTCGCGCTGGGGCGCGCCGTGTGGCGCAGTGCGAAGGGCGAAGCCGCACCTGGCGGGCGCGCGGTCGCCGAAGCGGTGTGCGCGGCGCTGGGCGCGGCGTGCCCGCCGGCGCTGGTGGTGGACGTTGGGCGCATCGAGGACCGTGGTTGGGCGGTGGTGGAGTTCAACCCGATCTGGAGTGCCGGGTTGCTCGCGGCGCGTGCGGAGTGCATCCTCCCGGCGCTGCGCCGCGCGACCCGCACCCGCGCGGAGTTGACCACAGAAGACGAGCGCTTCGACCGCCGCGCGTGGGCGTGAGCTACGGTACGGTCCCGAGGCGCAGCGCCAGTTCGCGCTCGGCCTGCCCGTTGAGCGCGAGTAGCAGCACGTCGAGCGGGAGCACGCCGATGCCGTCGCTCCCTTCGCCGAGCGCGCGGGGGGCCACACCGGGCGCGACCAGATAGCACCGGTTCTTGAACCGCGGGAACCGCTCCATGAACGCGCGCATGCCGGCGCGCCCGTGCCCGGACGAAGACGCGATTTCGAACGCGAGCGGTTCGTCCGGGTGGTCGTACACGAGGTCGATTTCGTCGTTCTTGTCGCGCCAGTAGTACAGCCGCACTTGCCCCTGTTGTGCGAGCGCGTGCATGTGCCCGGCGACGAGGTTCTCGAACAGTAGCCCCATCTCCGCGGGGTCGCTCAGCGGGCCGAGGCCGCGCTGGAGCGCCGCGTTGCGCACCGCGCCGTCCACGAAGTACAACTTGCGGCCCCGCTTCTGCATGTTGCCCTCGCTGCCGGAATAGTTCAGCAGCGTGAACACCAAGAACGCACGCTCCAAGTACGACAGGTAGCGGCCGAACGTGGGCTGCGTGAACCCGAGCGTTTGGCAGATGCCCGTGGGCGACAGGATGCCGGTGAACTGCCCCGCGAGCGTGTACAGCAGGCGCTCCAGTTGCAGCGGGTCGTCGAGGTCGAACGTTTGCGGGATGTCCTTGTAGATCGCGCGCTCGACCGCGTCGCTGCGGAGCGTGCTTTGCGACTTCAGCAGCACCGTTTGTTCGTCGGCGCTCGCATCGCCGGCGAGCAGCAGTTCGGGGAAACCGCCGGTGAGGATGAACCGGCGGCGGTGGTCGGCCAGTTCCGCGACCGGCGCGCCCGCGGCGAACCAGTTGCTCAGCGTCGCGGCCAAGTGCGCGCCCACGGGCCACTTCGGGGACGCGACCCCGCGCAGCGCGAGGTACTCGGCGAACCCGTAGGGCGCGAGGTACTGTTCCTCCCACCGGCCGATGCCGCTTTCCAACCGCCGGTCGCGCAGCGCGGCGGTCGCGCTCGATGTCCCGACGATCCGCACCGGCCACTTGTCGTCGTAGAACGTCTTCAGCCACAAGTCCCACTGTTCGGCGTAGGTCAGTTCGTCCAAGAACAGGTACGCCGGGGCTGCGGGCGTCGCGCTTCGGGTCGCGCCGCGAACCAACTCGTCCAACCGCGCGCCCATGTACAACGGGTGATCGAGCCGGTACCACCAGATGCGCTGCCGCGCGACACCGCGCGCGAGTAGGTGCCGCACGGTTTGATAGAGTGCGGTCGTTTTGCCGACACGCCGCGGGCCGAGCACGAGGTGGAACCGGTGCGGGGTGTCGCGCTCCAAGAGCGACCAAAGCCCTTGCGCGAGTGGGCGTTCTACCTCACGCGCCCACTCGCCCGGCACCGCACCGTTCGCGTGCCACGGGTTCTGCGCGGTCAGGGTGTTCTCGTAATCCGTCGCCGAGGGCGTCCAAGTCGGTTTGTTCGCGCGTGCCATGAAATGACGCTATCACACGCTGTCGAATGCTGCAATAGCGTACATAACGTGTGCGTTAAATGCAAAATAGCGAAAACAAGAGCTCCTCCGCGTATGCTAGTTGGTGTCTGGGGCGTGCACTTAAACGGCACCCTTCTGGGCGCGGTTCACGTCTTCGAGCATCCGCACGCGGGCGTCGTCGCCGAGGCGGATGCGGAGGCGCACCAACTCGCCCGCCTTCGTGCGCTCCGCGAACACCGAGTACAGGCCGTCGCCCCAACTCGTCATGAACCCGCACATCGTCCCGCCCCCGACGTGGATCGTGCCGGATTCGGTCGGCGTCGCGCGCACCTGCCGCAGCACCTCCCAGTGGTGCGAGTGCGGGCGGAAGTCGAGCGCGAAGAGCCAGTTGTTCGGTTCTTTCAGCTTCCACACGGCGCGCGCCTTCTCTAGCGCTTCGGCTTCGGGCAGGTTCTCCCAACCGTACATCGGGTTGCCGTCGTTCGGCAGGCGCGGGGCCTTCGTCGCCTTCGCGGCGGCTTCGGCGTCGCGACCCCAGAACACCGCGTCGGCCATGCCGTCGGTGCTGCCCTCGTGGTTCCACGCGCCCAGCGCGTCGATGTCCGCGAACATCAGCCGCGCACGGTCCACCAGCACGCGCCCCACTTCGGCTTCGCTCGCCGCCTTCGCACCGGGGCGCACTTCGAGGTTCACCCAGCGCCAGCGGTCTTTGTGTCCGCGATCTTTGCCGCCCATACGCTCGCCGGTTACGACCATCTCCGTATCCGCGGGCACGCCGGCGAAGGTGAAGCCTTCGATGCCCTGAAAGAACACTTGGCCCGCGCCCTTCCAGTGTTCGAGCGCGTCCGCGATCCGCTGCCGGTGAGTCACTTTTGCGCGCAGTTTCGTGAGCGTCGCGTCGTAGCCGTGTTCGGCGACGAACTGCGCGAAGTTCTTGCGAACGGTGTCGATGCCGTGTTTGGGGATGTCGAAGTGGAACCGCGGGTGCCACTGCCGGTCCCAGTGTTTGCCGCACTTCTCGGCGTCCGGGCCGTCGATGCGGAAGTCGCAGCCGGCGTTCGCGTCGGTGGTGGCATCGTCGCTGCCGAGCACGCCCGGCGGCATCACCGGCTTGCGGTCGTGGCACCACATTTCGAGGAAGCCGAAATCGATGAGGAACAGCGCCCCGGACGGCGCGGTGACCGTGCCCAGAACTTCCGGCTTGCGCTTCGCCATCGTGCGCGCTCCTACTCGGTGGGTTGCGGTTCTGGCGGCGGGTCGGGCGGTGGGTCCGGGAGCTCGACGAGGTCGATTTCGGCGTCCGGGTCCGGTTGGTCGAGGCCCAACCCGCGGTGCCGGATTAGCTCCAGTATTGCCAAGAACATGCCGATGAGGCGCGGCTTCGTGTGCGGCGGCTCGAACGCCGCGAGGAACGGCAGCCGCCCGCCGGAGGCGCGCACGCGGTCCTTCAGGCGCGCTTCGTAGACATGCTGCGGGGTGTCGTCTACGGCGATGGTGGTGGGTTGAAGCGCTTGCGTTTCGCGCATGAGGCGCGCGAACGCGCTGACCAAGTCCCACAACTCCACCGGGCGCACCTTCGGCCCGGTGTCGGCCGCGGGTTCGGGCGGTTCGAGGCGCGACATCCGCGTGCCGGCCTCTTCCGCGCGCGCTTCGAGCGCCGCCGCCGCGTCTTTGAACTTGCGGTACTCCAAAAGCTGCTTCACCAGCTCGCGCCGCGGGTCGGGCGCGTCCGGTTCTAACTCGCGCGCATCAGCCGGCAAGAGCGACCGGCTCTTGATCTCCATGAGGGTCGCGGCGGTCACGAGGAACTCGCCGGCGAACTCAATGTCCAGTTCGCGGACGGTGTTCAGGTATTCGAGAAACTGGTCGGCGAGCCGCGACACGGAAATGTCGAGCACATCCACCTCGTTCCGCTTAACGAGGTAGAGCAGCAGATCGAGCGGGCCGTGGAAGGCGTCGAGCGCGACCGTGTAGGGCATGACGGCACGATACCCGCGCGCCGCGCCCGCGTCGAGGGAAGGTGCGCCCACCCGGGACCGCGGGCGTCTCGCACGCACGCTTTCCACATGCTTGTGTTGACGCGGAAGACCGAAGCGCCTTCGCGCGCGTTCGTCGCGCGGGACGCCCGCGGTCCCGGGGCGCGCCTCGTAGAATGCCCTCACTATGACGCAACGTATTCGCGTGATCGATTCGCACACCGGCGGAGAGCCGACCCGCGTCGTGATCGAAGGCGGGCCGGACCTCGGCACCGGGCCGCTCGCGGAGCGCGCGCGGGTGTTCGCGGAGCGGTTCGACTGGTTCCGCTCTGCGGTGGTGAACGAACCGCGCGGCTCCGACGTGCTCGTCGGCGCGCTGCTGTGCGAACCGCTCGGCGTGATCTTCTTCAACAACGTCGGCGTGCTCGGCATGTGCGGGCACGGCACGATAGGTCTCGCGGTCACGCTGCACCACATGGGGCGCATACCGTTCGGCGAACACCGGCTCGATACGCCGGTCGGCCCGGTGAGCGTTCACTTACACGACGCACACGCGGCCACCGTGCGCAACGTGCCGAGCTACCGCAAGCACGCGAACCTGAGTGTCGAAGTACCCGGCGTGGGCCGCGTGGTCGGCGACGTCGCGTGGGGCGGGAACTGGTTCTTCTTGGTGAAAGAGTGCGCGGAAGAACTGCGCGTGAGCAACGCAGAGCGCCTCACGAGCCTGACGTGGCGCATTCGGCAGGCGGTGAACGCGGCGGTGCCCGAACCGGTGGATCACGTCGAACTGTTCGGCCCGCCGCACGACTCGGCGAACGACTCGCGCAACTTCGTGCTCTGCCCCGGCAAAGCCTACGACCGCTCGCCGTGCGGCACCGGCACGAGCGCGAAACTCGCGTGCCTGTACGCGGACGGCAAGCTGAAACCGGGCGCGGTGTGGCGTCAGGAGAGCATCACCGGCAGCGTCTTCGAGGGTCGCGTGGAGGAAGGCGAAGCTGGCGCGGTGATTCCGAGCATCACCGGCACCGCGTTCGTGACCGCCGAAGCGACGCTCGTGATCGACGACGCGGACCCGCTCCGGCACGGGATTCGGTGAACGCGCCATTGCCCCGCGGAGCGGCGGCAGATTTGTAGCCCGGGTGCGGATTGCCGACGTGAGAAGGGGCGCGCCGTGGTGCGGCGCGCCCGCGAGCACTTACGGCAGCGGCACGGTCTTCAGGTCGAAGTTCGAGCCGTTCTTCACGAGCAGGATCGCGCTGTCGTCGTTCAGCTTGTCGAGCTGCATCACGTCCTTCAGTTCCGCGATCGTTTCGTACTTCACGCCGGCGGTGTCACCGGCCGGGCGCGCGGTGATCGCGGTCGCGGTCGCGAACTCGGTCGTCGGGATCTTCATCACGCCGCGGGCGCTGTTCGCCATCAGCAGGAAGTCCTTGCCGCCCTTCGTGTACACGATCATGTCGAGCGGGTTGTTGCGGTTGCCCAACTCGGCGATTGTCGTGCCCTTCACCTTCGCGCCCGGCTTCAGCTCGCTCACCGGAATCTTCACGAGCGGTGTGCAGGTGTACGCCGCCATGATATTGTCTTCCTTCCCGATCTTGTACGCGACGAACGTGCGGATCGGCGACCGCGTTTCCAGCGCGCCGTGCGCCCCGTGGTAAATCTGGATGCCGCTGCCCTTGTCGGTTTCCTTGAACGGGAACGGGATCACCCGCAGCGTGCTGGCGAACTCTTCGCTCGACAGCCCGGCGACGATCACCTTACCGTCCACGAACGCCATCTGCGTGATGACCGCGGGCGGGCCTTTCGCGCCGGCCGTGGCCGGGTTCGGCAGCTTCACGCTGCTGAACGGCACGTCCTTCAGCGGGAACGCGGTCACGGTGCCGTCGCGGGCCACCTTCACGATGGCCGGCTTGCCGGCGCGGTCCGCGCTGACGAACAGGTTCCCGCTGGCCGGGTTCACCTTCACGTCGGTGATGCGCACCGTGTCCGCGCCGAGGGCGGCGGCGATCTTGGAATCGATCTTCTCAACGTTCAGCGCCTTGTCGCCAGCCGGCTTGGCGTCGCCGGTGTCCACCGCGACGACAGCGGCCCCGGCCGAGTCGCCGATCAGCAACAGCCCCTTCGGGCCGAACGCCAGCGCGGAGATCGACTTCAGTTCCGGCGTGCCCTTCGTAAGGCCCTCGTCGGCCCGTGCGGGCGCGAGTGCGGCGAGCAGCAGCGCCGCCGCGAGCAGCTTGGTGCGCATCGTGTGTCCTCGGTGCGAATGGGAGTGGCGAATCGGGGCGCGAACCGCCCCGAACCAGCATCTTCCGGCGCGCGTGCGCCGATGCAAGCGCAAAGAAATGAAAAGCCCGCGCCCCGGGACCGCGGCCGTCTCGGCCGCACGACGAACGCGGGTAAAGGTGTCGCGCCTTTCCGCGTCACGCAAACAGTTACGAAGCGTGCGGGCGGGACGCCCGCGGTCCCGGGGTTAGGGCTTGCGCAGCAGCAGGGCGTGCTCGGCGCGGGGGCGGTCGCGGAACGCGCGCGCCGTCGGGCCGTGGAAGTGCGGGCGCGACTGCGACGCCCGCGCGCACGGCAGCAGCCCCGACGCGCGCGCCGCGGTTGCTACGATCTCGTCGGCACGGAGCGCCACATCGCCGACCGCGGAATCTGCCATCACCACCGCGAGCGGGCCGCCCGGCGGAAGCACGCGCACAACGGCGCGGAAAAAGCGTTCGAGTTCCGCGCCCCACGCGGTGGCCGCGTCGGCCGGGTTCTTCTTCGCGTACGCGGTTCGCGAACCGATTTCGCCGCGCGCGAGTGGGCCGGCATCGAGGTTCAGCCACCGCAAGCGCAGTTCGTGGTGCGCGAGGTAGTCGTAGGTCGCGGCGTATGGCGGGGAAGTGACCACGCCCGCGACCGGCTCGCGCGGCAGCGCGTTCAGTGCGGTTGCGTCGTCGAGCAGCGCGCGCACCGGTGGCGCGGGGTTCGGTAGCAGCGCCGCGAATGCCGCGAGGCGCGCCGCGAGGTCTTCGGCTTTCTGCACGAACAGTTTCGCCGCGAACCCGGGCCGCGTGCGCCGCACGGTTTCGCGCGCCCCGGTGTCGCCGGTCTTGCGCGACAGTTTCACCAGCACCGCCGACAGCACCAACTCTAAGTCGGGGCGCGCCGGATCGTTGTTGAACGATGCGATCTTCGCTCGCAGCGAATCGAGTTCGAGCAGAACGTGCGGCTCGTAGAGCGCGACGTCCGCGGGCGGGAACCGGCGGCTGGCCCCGGCTTTCGCCTTGCGGCGCTCGTCGGCGTTCGCGGCGCACTCGGCCGCACGCGAAACGAGGTGCGCGAGTTCCGAGGGCGAACGCGCGCGCGTCTTACACGCCGCGAGGCGCACCGCGAGCGGGTTCAGGTCGGTGCCGGTGGCGGCGCGGTTTGCGGCCAGCGCTTCCACGAGCACGGTGCCGCTCCCGCAAAACGGATCGAGCACGCGCGCGCCGGCGGGCACGAACGCTGTCACGAGGCGCGCCGCGGTGAGCGGGTGCATGCGCGCGGGGTAGGTGTGGAACCCGTGGACGTGCGCGCGGGCCGGGTCGCCGTCGTCGTCGGTGGCGGGCGGCACGTCGAGCGCGTGCGCGAGCCGCTCCGCGTCGGCCCGGTCGCCCTCGGTGCTGATCGCGCCGCCGATGTTCGTGAGTGAGCGTCGGTTCACTTCTTCAGCATCTCCAGTGCGTCTTTCAGCTCGTTCTCGAAGCGCTTCGTGAGGCCCGGAATCCAGTCGTCGCTCACGTTCTTGAAGCGAACGAGTTTGCCGTCCGCGGTCTTGCGCCCGCGCTCCGCGTAGATCGCACGCATCAGTTCTTCGTCCGTCACTTCGCCGATCGGCTTCTTCTCGACGAGCGGTTTCGCGGCGGCGGTAATCACGTCCGTGTTCGGGCCGTGGTGAACCGCGACCGACCACACCACGTCGCGGAACGCCGGGCTGCGCTTCTCGACGTCCAGCGTCAGTTCCTTTTCGAGCTTGCGCACCTGCGGATCGTAGTGCGTGGCCTTGATGAAGGCGTGCTCGTTCGCGTGCAGCGCCTTCGCGTCTTTCGCCGCGAGTTCCTTCCACACTTTGGTGAACTCCGGTGTGCCGCCCTTCAGTCCCTCGAACTCTTTGGGGTAATACTTCTTCACGAACTCGTCGGCGCGGCCGATCTTGGACGCGAGTTGGTACGTGCCGTAGGAGACGCCGCCGGGGTCGCCCTTCCCGGTGCTCACCGTGCCCGGGCCGCGCCCGCCGGATTCGTACTTCTCCGACAGTTTGCCGAGCGGTTCGGCCGCGCTCGCGCCGAACGCGCACAGCGCGAGAGCCAGAAGCGGGCGCATGCGGACCTCACGAACGTGTGTGCGGCGGAACCGGTTCGTATTCTATCGGCACACACTGAGGACCGCGAATGACCACGATGAACGACCTGAAGGGCCAGACCGTCGCGTTCGCCGCCAGCGGCGGCTTGGACTCTTGCACCGTGACGAAGTGGCTCACCGAAAACGGCGTGAAAGTCGTGTGCTTTACTGCCGACATCGCGCAGCCGGACGAGGCCAATTTCGACGAAATCGAACAGCGGATGCGCGCGTGCGGCGCGGCCGATTACGTCGCCATCCCGCTGCACGAGATGATCGCGGAGAGCGGCCTCGAGGTGATCCAGTTTCAGGCGAAATACGAAGGCAACTACTGGAATACGACCGGGATCGGGCGGCACGTCATCGTCGCGGGGATGGTGCCGGAGATGAAGAAGCGCGGCGCAACGGTGCTGAGCCACGGCGCGACCGGGCGCGGCAACGATCAGGTGCGGTTCCAACTCTGCACGAACATGCTCGCCCCGGAATTCACCGTGTACGCGCCGTGGCGCGACCGCGAGTTCCTCAAGAAGTTCCCCGGCCGGTCGGAGATGATCGACTACTGTAACGGCCACAAGCTGCCCATTAAGGCGAGCAAGAACGCGCCCTACAGCACCGATGCGAACCTGCTCGGCCTGACGCACGAAGCCGGTAAGCTCGAACACCTCACCACCGAACCGTGGTTCGTCACACCGGGGATGGGCGTGCTGCCGAAGGACGCGCCCGACGCGCCGGAAGTGGTGAGCGTGAAGTTCGAGAAGGGCCGCCCGGTCAGCATCAACGGCAAGAGCACGACCGCGTTTGAAGCGATTCAGACCGCGAACGCGCTCGGCGGCAAGCACGGGGTCGGCATCGCCACGCACCTCGTGGAGAACCGGTTCGTGGGCATCAAGAGCCGCGGCGTGTACGAAGCGCCCGGTATGGAACTGCTCGGCACCGCGTACGCGTACCTGTTGCAACTGATTCTGGACCGCCGCAGCCGCGAGCTGTTCGACGCGCTCTCGCTCTTCGTTTCCAAGCAAATCTATCAGGGCTACGGGTTCGATCTCGCCACCCACATGGCCCGCGCCGCGCTCTCACCGATTACTCGGTTGGCGACCGGCACGATTGCGCTGAAGCTGTACAAGGGCCGCGCCGAGTTCGCCGGCGCGGAGGGCGTCCCGAATCAGATGTACAGCGAGGCGAACGCGAGCATGGAGGCCATCGGCTCGTTCGACCACGCCGACAGCGAGGGCTTCCTGCGTGTCCTGCAAGTGAGCGCGCGGGCGCTGGCCGCGAACGGCCACGTCACCGCGCCCGCGTGGGCCGGTGGGAAGTAAGAGGGTGTGAGGGTGCGAGAGTCGAGAGAAAATCCTTGGGGGCAGGGCACGATGAACGGTTCCTTCTTGCGATTTGGGCGTTCGGGTCTTTCTCTCCTCTCTCTCACGCTGGCACTCTGGTACACCGCCGCGGGCGAAGCCGCGGCGCAGGGCACGAAGGCCGACTACGAGCGTGCCAACAGCGTGCTCAAGTGGACCGGCGGTAAAGTCACTTCCGCGAAGATCGAAGCGCACTGGACGCCGGACGGCACGCGGTTCTGGTACAAGAACGCCAAGAAAGAGCTCGTACTCGTGGACGCGGCGAAGGGCACCCGCGAGATCGTGACCGAAGACAAGCTGCCGAAAGACGCGAAGCCGGTGAGCCCGCCGCCAAAGAAGAAGGGCTTCGGTGGGGCAGAAGAGGCGTCGGAAGTCGAGAGCAACGACGAGGACGGGCCGTTCGTTCGCGCGCTGCAACCGCCCTTCCCCGGGCGGCGCGGCGAAGCGCCGGACGGGAAACTCGTCGCGTTCGTGAAGGACTTCAACGTCTGGCTCCGCGACACCGGCACCAAGCAGGAAACGCAGCTCAGCATGGACGGCGTCGAGGGCGACAGCTACGGGCGCGTGTACTGGGCACCGGATTCCAAGAAGCTCATCGCCATCAAGACGAAAGGCGGCGGCGACCGCAAGGTGACGCTCGTGGAGTCGTCGCCGAAAGATCAACTCCAGCCGAAGACCTCGACCTACTTCTACCTGAAGCCGGGCGACGCGATCCCGCTCCCGAAACCGCACCTGTTCGACGCGGTGGCGAAGAAGGAAGTGCCCGTTTCCGACGAACTGTTCCCGACGCCGTGGGACGTGAGCTACGAACACTGGGCACCGGACTCGAAGCGCTTCTACTTCACCTACAACCAGCGCGGCCACACGGTCATGCGGTTGCTGGCGATTGACGCCGACTCAGGCAAGGTCACGGCGGTAGTCAACGAAGAACCGAAGACGTTCTTCGACTACGCGAACAAGCTGTACGTCAACTACCTCGACGACACGAACGAACTGATCTGGATGAGCGAGCGCAGCGGGTGGAATCACCTGTACCTCGTGAACCTGAAGACCAATGAAGCGAAGGCGATCACCACCGGCGATTGGGTGGTGCGCGGCGTGGACCGGTTCGACGCAAAGGCCCGCGAAATCACGTTCCGCGCGCTCGGCGTTCACGCGGGCCAAGACCCGTACCACGTCCACTACTGCCGCGTGAAACTCGACGGTACGGGTTTCACGAAGCTCACCGAGGGCGACGGTTCGCACGCGCTCGAATGGTCCCCGGATCGCAAGTTCTTCATCGATACGTACTCGCGCGTCGATCTGCCGCCGGTGGCGGAACTGCGGCGCGCCAGCGACGGCACGAAGGTGTGCGACTTGGAGAAGGCGGACGCGGCCGAACTGCTGAAAACCGGGTGGCGGTTCCCGGAGCGGTTCGTGGCGAAGGGCCGCGACGGGAAAAGCGACATTCACGGCTACCTCGTGCGCCCGTCCAACTTCGACCCGAAGAAGAAGTACCCGGTGATCGAGCACATTTACGCCGGGCCGCACGACCACCACGTCCCCAAGCGGTTCAACCCCGCGCCGAGCGAACAGCGGCTCGCGGAACTCGGGTTCATCGTCGTGAAGATCGACGGCATGGGCACGAACTGGCGCAGCAAGGCGTTTCACGACGTGTGCTGGAAGAACCTCGGCGACAGCGGCTTCCCGGACCGCATCGCGTGGATCAAGGCCGCAGCCGCGAAGCACCCGGAACTCGACCTGAGCAAGGGCGTCGGCATTTACGGCGGCAGCGCGGGCGGCCAGAGCAGCACCCGCGCGCTCCTCGCGTTCGGCGACTTCTACACGGTCGCGGTCAGCGACTGCGGCTGCCACGACAACCGCGTGGACAAGATTTGGTGGAACGAGCTGTGGATGAGTTGGCCCATCGGCCCGCACTACGCGGAGCAATCGAACGTGACACAGGCCCACAAGCTGAAGGGCAAACTCTTGCTGCTGGTGGGCGAACTGGACCGCAACGTGGACCCGAGTAGCACGCTGCAAGTGGTGAACGCGCTGGTGAAGGCAGACAAGGACTTCGACCTGCTGGTGGTGCCGGGCGCGGGCCACGGCACGACCGGCATCCCGCACGTGCGGCGGCGCGAGATGGACTACTTCGTGCGCAACCTGCTCGGCGTCGAACCCCGCGCGAAGTGACCGCGTCAGAGAGCAGCGCGACGTCAGTCCGCCGGTTGTTCGCAAAGAGAAGAACCGGCGGACTGACGTCGCGCCGCTCGCCAGAGAAGCGCCATGTGGCCCCTCTTCGAATCGGCGTTCGCGGTGTGCGTGGACGGCGGCGCGGCGCGCGTCGGGCCGAAGCCGCTCGCGCTCGTGCCCGGTTCGTTCAACCCGCTGCACCACGGGCACACCGGACTCGCGCGCGCCGCGGAACGGCACCTCGGCGCGCCGGTTCACTTCGAACTGAGCGTGACGAACGCCGACAAGCCGGACCTGCCGCGCGACGAGGTGGAGCGCCGCGTCGCGCAGTTCGTGGGCGTCGGGCCGGTGTGGGTGACGCGCGCCGCCGCCTTCGAGAAGAAAGCGGACATCTTCCCCGGCACCGCGTTCGTGCTCGGGTGGGACACCGCGGTGCGCGTGATCGACCCGAAGTATTACGGTGGCGAACTGGGCCGCGACCGGGCGCTGGCGAAGTTGCTCGAACGCGGGTGCCGGTTGGTCGTCGGCGGGCGCGTGGACGCGGGCGGCACGTTTCGCTTGTGGGAACCGGCGGCGGTGGCGTCGGAGTTCGCGGGGCTGTTCGTCGCGCTCGCGGAGGCGGACTTCCGCGCAGACGTGTCGAGCACGGAATTGCGAAAAGCGAGCGGCGCGACGTGAATCCGCCGGTAAAGCGACACCATCCGGGACGCAGTGCGCCTCAGTTGCATCGCTTTACCGGCGGACTCACGTCGCGCCGCGCACGGTCACTTCTTTTCCACGTCCGGCTTGGCAGGGGCGGGCAGCGGTTGCGCGCCCGGCAGATCGTTGGCCGGCGCGGGAGCCGGCAGAGCGACCGGCTTCACCGGCGCGGGCAGCGGGCGAACGCCGGGGCGCACGGGCTTCACGCCGCCGGTCGGCTTCGCGTCCGAGTCGCCTTCGGGCTTCGGCTTCTCGTCCTTCTTGTCGTCGGGCTTCGGCGCGTCCTTCGCGGACGGGCTCATGCTGTCCTTCATCAGCTTCCAACCCCACTTCACGAGGCCGAACCCGCGCTGCTCGTCGGTGGTGAAAGCGTACTGACCGAAGTACAGCGGCTGGCCCGGCGGCGGGTTGAAGCCCGGTTGCGTCTCGAACCCGAAGTCGCGGATGTTCAGCTTCTCTTGGTGCAGCAGGAACGCGAGCGCCGCGTCGCGCAGTTGAATGCTGTACATTTGCCCCTGCGGCTGACCGGGCTTCTGCCAGTGGACCTGCTGAACGACGCCGTCGTTGCTGATGGCGATCTTGCGGTTCGGGTCCTTCTCGTTGGGGTACAGGTCCGGGTAGTCGCCCGCGCGCAACTCGCCCTTGAGCGCGCCGCGCAGGAACTTCGCTTCGTCTTTGCCGTTCTTCTGCACGAGCATGTTGAGCGCTTGGCCGCGGGCCCACAGTTGCACGCCGTCGGTGAGCACGATGCGGCGGAGCAGCGTTTGCGACTCTTTGAACGACGCGAACGGAGCGTTGTTCAGCATGTACACGATGTTGCTCATTTCCATCGCGTCGGTGCGCGTGCCGATCCAGTTCGCGACGATGGTACGGTACGCCGTGTGGTGCGGCCGGTCGGACGAGTTGAGTTCGGTGATCGACGCGGACTGTTGCAGGAACTGCCCGCTGTTCATGTAGGCCCACTGGCCGGTCTTCGGGATGCTGTCGGAGGGAACGAGCGCCTCGGCGAACAGCACGGCGGCGATATCGGCGAGCGACGGCTGGCGCGGGGCGGTCGGCTTGCCGGTGCCCACGAACCGCTGGCCGTTCATGTCCATCCACATGGTATTGCGGCGGTCGCCGACGGCGCGCCCGCCTTCGGTGTTGCCCTTCTCTACCGCGGCGAACAGTTCGAGGTTGTAAGGCGATTTCAGGATTTCGGCGTACAGGGCGCGGCTCTTGTCGCCCGCGCCGAGTTTCTCGCGGAACACCTTCAGACCGGGCAAGTCGTGTTCGAACTTGCCCTGTTTGTCTTCGAGGAACGTGTCGATGCGGGCCTTCAAGTCGGCGGCGTTCGCCTTCGGGAGCAACCGGGCGGCGCGGAGGCGGATTTCGGGGTCCTCGCCGGTGGTCGCGGCCTCGGCGAGCACGCCCTTCGCGAGCCGGCCCATTTTCGCCAACTCCGCTTGCGCGTCTTCGCGATCGCGGTACGAATCGCTGCCCAGTTTCTGGAGCAGCGCGCGCGCTTTGGACAACTCTTGCGGTGAGACGGCGAGGTCTTTGGGGTCCGGCGACGCGGCCCGCGCCGCGCCCGCCTGCACAACCGCCGCCACACCACACGCGAACAGTACCGCGCCGATCCGGTTCATATGCGCTCCCGCGTTCCGGGCCTTCTGGCGATTCAAAGATGGCTCATTTCTGCGCACGCGCCAAGCACAAAGCGGTACGGCCCGCACTCTGTTCCGACGCGTCGGAACCCGTTACGGATTCTTCTCGCGCCACTCTTTCCACTTCGCGAGTGCCTCGTCGCGCTTGCCTTCCGCGATCCGGCCCTGCGTGTAACTGAAGGCGGTCGCGTTCTTCGACAGGTTCTCGAAGTGGTAGGTCGCGGGGTCTTGGCCGGTGAGCAAAACGGCCGTCGCCAGCGCCGCGTCGCGCACTTCGATCGTCTGCCGCACCTGCACGCCGTTCACCACGCGAATGGTGGTGGTGAGCGCGGTTTGGTCGGCGAGCGCCTTTTCGACGGCCGGCAGTTGGTCGGTCAGCTTGAGCCGCACGATGGTGCTCATCGCGTTCCCGCGATAGAACCCGGTCACGCCCGGGGCCGTGAGCAACCGCCCGGCGAGCCGCCCGGCCGCTTGGGTGTTGTTCATGTTGTTCGCCAGCGTGAGCGCGGAATACATGTCGACGCCGTCGGTGCGGGAATCGAACCACGCGGTCATTACGGCCTTCAGCGCGCGCCCGCGGTCGTCGTCCGCTTGCACCGCGGTCGTCAGGCCCGACGTGGTGATGACGCTCGTGAGCGCGGTGGAGCGGGGCACGTTCTTGGACGGCACCTGCGACTCCGCGAACATCACCACCGCGACCTCCGCGACCGACGGGGTGCGCCCCGGCGTGCCGTCGCGCGGGAACCGCATCTGGTACAGTTGCTGCTTGCGGGCGGCGACCGCTTGGCCCGCGGAGCCGCGGTCGCGGTCGAGCGCGGTCAGCAGGTCGCGCCCGCCCGGCGCTTTGAGGAAGTCGGTGAACAGCGCGCGCGCGGTTTTGTCGGCGTCCGGGCGCACGCTCCACGTCCACCCGAACATCGTGAACTCGCCGCGCACCGCGGCCCGCAACCGGCTCCACCCGGGCAGATCGTGCTCGTACTTGCCGTCGGTGTCCGCGAGGAACGCGTCGAGCCGGGCCTTCATTTCGGCCGCGGTCGCTTTGGGCAACAGCGATTGGCACCGGTGGCGAATTTCCGGGTCCGGGTCGGTGCGCGCGCCGTCGATCAGAGCGGGCCGCGCGAGGCGGCCCATTTCGGACAGCGCTTCGTGAGCGCGCTCGCGGTCGATGAACGCGTCGCTTGCGAGTTTCTGCACCAGTTCGCGCGCCTTCGAGAGTTCGGCGGGCGACACTTCCAGCGACTTGGGGTCCGGGTTGGCCGGCGGCGCGGCCGCGCCGACACCGGCGAGCGGAGCGAGAGCGGCGACGACGAGAACGAAACGCAGCATGCGATTGTTCCTCTCGGCAACGGAAGAGGAGGGCAACAGCCCCGCGAGCGCGTGGCAGCGCGCCCGCACCGGGAGATTCACAAGTATATCGGACGAACGACGGCGTGTCGATAAGGCCGTTGCACCGGCGTTGCGCGCACGCGGCTTCCATTCGCGCCGCGGCCGGGCTATAATTCGCCCCACGCACCGGACACTCGCGGAGAAACCCGCACATGGCCACCGCCGCACCGCTGCCGGACCTCGAAGAGGAAACCGACACCCGCACGCGCCGCCAACCGCCCTACCACGTCATCCTCCACAACGACGACTCCAACACCATGGACTTCGTCGTGATGGTGCTGCGCAAGGTGTTCGGTTACGAAGTCGAGAAGTGTGTCGAACTGATGATGGAAGCGCACGACAAGGGCCGCGCGGTCGTGTGGACCGGCGCGCTCGAGGTGGCCGAACTGAAGGCCGACCAGATTCGCAGTTACGGCGCGGACCCGCACGTCAAGAAAGACCCGCACCCGCTCGGCGTGAGCGTCGAACCGGCCGCTTAGCGCCGGCCGGCGAGCCACGGGGTTGATCCCCGTGGTGTTTCGAGATGTAAAGACCACGGGGATCAACCCCGCGGCTCACCCAAGTCAACGCTCTTTACGTCAGTTTCGCGCTCACGCCGGTCCAGATGTCTTCGATCACCTTCTTGGCCGCGCCTTCGAGCAACCCCTTCGGGACGACCTTCAACAGCCCCGTGACGGCGACCAACTCGCCCGCCCACACCACGTCGGTGCCGCCGGTCGCGGACGCGCGGAACTCGAGCGCCGTAGAAACGGTGCTGCTCCCGCCGATCACTTTGGACACGAGCTGATACGACACCGATTTGCCCGGGTCGCGGGCCGTGACGGTCGCTTCGAGCGACAGCGAACCGGTGACGAAGGACAGTTTCGGCCGCACCTTCCCGACCGCGCGATCGGGCGCCGACTCGGTGATTTCCGCGTCCGGCACGCAGCCGGCGAGGAACCCGGCGTCGGACAGTTTGGCCGCCACTTCTGCGGGCGGCAGGGCGAACGAGCGAGTTCCCTCGAAGCGAATCATACGGCACCGCGGGGTAAGTTGTTCCCCCATTGTACGTGCTACCAGCCGAGACCGACTTCGCCGAGTTCGCGGCGCAGCACGGCGACGTCGCACACGCGGGCCGCGTGCTCGTCGGTGAGCAGCACGAGTAACCGCTGCGAGTCCGGGGCGAAGTGCAGTTCGCGCACCGCGGAGGACAGGTTGGCGACTGTGAGGATCAGTTCGAAGCGGTCACCGTCGCGCGCCCACAGTTTCACCGAGCGGTCGCGCCCGCCGCTGGCGAACACGGCCCCGGTGAGGTCGAACGCGACCGCGGTCGTACCGCTCGGGTGCGCGTCAAGGTCGGGCAGTTCGCGGTTCTCGCCGAGCCGCACGAGCCGCACGCGCCCCTGTTGGGTGCCCGCCGCGACCAGCGCGCCGCACGGCGACAGCGCGACCGAGAGCACCGGGTCGCCCCTCCGCGCGTAGGTGGTGCGCAAGTTGCACGCGGTGTCGAGGTGATACAGCGTGCCGTTGCGCCCGCCGGCGACCGCGCCCGCCGGACCGACCGCGAGCGCGTCCAAGCTGGACAGCCCACTGAACTTCGCTTCGATGGCGTTGCTCCACGAGCCGAGTTTCCGCCCGACTTTCGGATCGTACGCGGTGACGGTGTGCGCGCTGGTCACGGCCCACACGGTGCCGTCCGGGGCGACGCGCGGGTGCCGGTGGCTCGCCTTCGGCTGCGCCAGCGCGGGCACCGGGGCGCCCGGCTTCCAGAGCAGCAGCCCGTTCGCGTCGAGCGTACCGAGGAGGCCGCCGCCGGGCGCGGCGCTCAACCCGGGCAGACCGTCGCCGCTCGGATTCGGTACGCGGACCAGTTCCGCGGGAGCCGCCGGCGCGCCGACCAGCAGCGCCCGGGTGCCCTCGCCCTCGCCGAGGGCCGCGACGCGCCCGTCCGCGAGTGGCACCGCGGCGTCGAGGTGGTGAGCGCAGGTGCAGGCGAACCGCACCGCGCGCGGGGCGACGAACCGCCACCGGGCGAGGTGCTTGTCGGCCGTGGCGCACAGCACGCGCCCGTCGCCGGACCACGCCAGCGCGATCGGCCCGTTACCCGGTACCGGCACCGACGCGACCAGCCGGCACGACGCCAGTTCCCACACGCGCACGAACCGGTCCGCGTCCTCGCCGCTGGTGGCCGCGTACGCGCCGTCGGGGTGAACCGCGATGTGCCGGATCGGGCGCTCGTGCGCTCTGCGGCGCAGCGCCGGGTCGGTCAGCGCGTCGACGGGCGCGAGCGCCGGCGGATCGACGTACTCGAGCCGCCGGTCGTCGCCGCGCAGGATCAGCCCGGGGCCGGCTACCGCTACCGCGCTGCCGCCGGGCGCGTCCGCGGCGCGGGCCGTGCTGCCGTCGGGGGCCAGTTGGGCCAGACGGCCGCCGCCGGACGCGAGCACCGCGCCGGTGGGCAGCACCGCGAGCGCCTCGACGCCCGCGCCGTCGATCAGCCGTTCGGCGTCGCGCGCGTGATCCCACGCGCGCAGGGCGCGGCACACCGCGAACACCGTCGCGCCGTCGGGCGACACGGCCAGTCGGTTCACCGCGGTGTCGCCGACGCGCCACGTGCGCGGCGGCGCTGGCGCGTGCAGGTCGAGCCGCACGACGCGGCCGTACCGCGTGCCCGCGAACAGCCACCGGCCGCACGGCGACACCGCCAGCGCGCGCGTGTGGTCCGGAGAACGGTCGATTACGATGTTGCCGCGCGGTTCTGCGGCGAGCACGGCGCGGCGCGCGAGCGCCCCGGTTTCGGCGTCGAAGAACCGCACCTCGAGCGCGTTGAACCCGATGTGCTCGCCCGCGATCAGTTCGCCCGTCAGCGGGTGGGTGGCGAGGGCCGCCGCAGTGAACCCGTCTTGCACCGGGTCCATCGGGATCAGATCGGCCGAGAGTACCGCGCGCGCCGCGGCCCCGCGCAACTCGGCGCGGCGGCCCGGGTCCGTCGCCAGCAACTCGACCGCGCGGGGCAGGTCGGAGCGGGTGCGCTCGGTCCAGCCCGGCGGGCGCGCGGACTCGCGGTTGCGGAAGTCGGTGAGCAGCCCGTTCAGCTCTTGCACCCGTGCCAGTCGTTCGGCCGCGTCGCGCGCGCGGCGCTCGCTGTCGGCCAGTGTCGCGGCGGCGGTCGCGGCGGTCACGCGCTGCTCGTACCGATCGTAGGCGCGCACGCTGAGCGCCGGCACCGCGACCGCCGCGACCGCCGCCGCGAGCGCCGCAAGCGCGCGCACCGGGTCCCGCCGCGCCCACCGCGCGGCGCGCGCCACCAGACCCACCGGGCGCGCGCGCACCGGTTCGCCGCGCAGGAACCGGCGCAAGTCTTCGGCGAGTTCGTGCGCGGTCTCGTACCGGTCGCGCGCGTCCTTCTCCAAACACTTGAGGCACACGAGCGCGAGGTCGCGGGGCACGCCCCGTTCGACGCGGTCCGGCGAAACCGGGCGCTCGCTCTCCAACTTGCGTTGCAGTTCCAACACGTCTTTCACTTCGAGCGGTACGCGCCCCGTTACACAGGCGTACAGAACCGCGCCCGCGGAATACACGTCCGCCCCCGGCCCGACGAACTTCGCGTGCCCGACGGCCTGTTCCGGGGCCATGTACTCCGGCGTGCCCATCACCGCTTGGGTGTGCGTCAGGTCGGACGCGAGGCGCTTCGCCAAGCCGAAATCGGACACCTTCGGCGGGTCGTTCGGCGCGGTCGGGATCAGAATGTTCCCCGGCTTCACGTCGCGGTGAATGGTGCCCGCGGTGTGCGCCGCGTGCAACCCGTCGCACACCGCGGCGAGCAATCGGGCCGCGGCGCGCGGTTCGAGTTTCTTCTCGCGCTTGAGGCGCGCCGCGAGCGATTCGCCCTTGACGTACTCCATTGAGAAGAACGGGCGGCCCTCGGCAGCGCCGAGGTGGAACAGGCGCACCACGTTGTCGTGGGAAACGGTCGCAATCGCCGCGGCCTCGGAGACGAACCGCTGCACCTCGGCCGGGTCCGCGCTCGCCGACGGCAGAATCATCTTGAGCGCGACTTCGCGGTTCACCTCGATCTCTCGCGCGCGGTACACGACGCCCATTCCGCCGCGCCCCAGTTCCTCGAACACCTCGTAGCCGCGAATGAGCGGGGGCGGAGCGTCGGCCGCGGGGCGCACCGCGTTCACGCCCAGTTGCAAGTTCAGCAACAGGGAGTTGACGTCCGAAGTGAACGTGGGCGACGACACCGGCACCGACAGTTGCGGCGGCAGCGTGTCCGAAGGCGGTTCGCGATCCGAGGTGCTCACAGTCGCGCTCGCGGGAGAGTTGGATACGCGAACTATCGTACCGCGCGCCGACGGCGAAGGAACCAATACGCGGCCGAAAGTCCGAGTAATGCGGCCGTACCGATGACCAGCCCCAGCGCCTTGTTCGGCCGCGGGTCCGCGAACTCGGTCGGCGGCGCGTCCGGTTGGGCCGCCGCTTCGACGCGGAACGTGGTGTGTGCGAGGTGCCCGCCCTCTTTCACCTTCACCTTGTACTCGCCGGCCGCGGGCCGGTCCCACTCCCACACGCCGTTCGCGTCGGTCTTGCCCACCGCGAGTACGTCGCCCGCGGCGTTATACACGGTCACCGCGGCGCTCTGCGCGGGGAGGTCGTCGCCGTCGAAGAACGCGAGCACCTTGACGCGCGCGCCGACGGTCACAGTGGCTTGCAAGTCGTGCGCCCGCGCGAACTGCGGCACCGCGAGCACCGCGAGGGCGACCGAAGCGAAACGAAGCATGCGAACGCCTCCATGGGGAACCTCGATATGCTATGCGCCGCGCGGCTTGCCTTCGTGCGGCGGTTCAGCAGAACAGTTGCATGCCGCACACCGTTCTCGTTACCGGGGCAACCGGGTTCGTCGGGTTCCACGTCGCGGAGGCGCTCGCGCGCCGCGGCGACACCGTCCGCACGCTCGCGCGCGCCACCAGCGACACCAAGCAACTTGAGGCGCTCGGCGTGCAAGTGGTTCGGGCCGACCTCACCGACGCCGGCGCGCTGAAGGCCGCGGTTGAGGGGTGCGACGCGGTCGTGAACTGCGCCGCGAAGGTCGGCGACTGGGGGCCGGTAGACGGCTACCGCGCCGTGAACGTCGAAGGGCTGCGCAACCTGTTCGACGCGGTGCTCGGCAAACCGCTCCACCGGTTCGTTCACGTCAGTTCGCTGGGCGTGTACGCGGCGCGGCACCACTACGCCACCGACGAAACCGAACCGCTGCCGGACAACCACATCGACGGCTACACGCAATCCAAAGTGGAAGCGGAGCGGCTCGCGCTTCAGTACCACCGAAAGCAACAGGTGCCGGTGGCGATCGTGCGCCCGGGGTTCGTGTACGGCCCCGGCGACCGCACCGTGCTCCCGCGGCTCGCGGCGCGATTGAAGGAGCGCAGCGTCATCTACATCGCTCGCGGCCGGTTCGCGCTGAACACCACCTATGTGGGCAACATCGCGGACGCGGCGCTCTTGGCGCTCGACGCGCCGGCGGAAGCGTGCGTGGGCGAAGTGTTCAACATCACTGACGGCGAGTTCGTGAGCAAGCGCCGGTTCTTCGAGACGGTCGCCGACGGGTTGGGGCTGAAGCGCCCGCGCGGCTTCCCCCCGGTCCCGGTGTGGCTGGCGCGGATGATGGCGAACTGGCGCGAGGGCGTGTTCCGCCGCCGCAACGCGCCGAACCCGCCCCGCATCACGCAAGCGCAACTCAAGTTCGCCGGGCTGAACCTCGACTTCTCCATCGCGAAGGCGCGCACGAAACTGGGCTACACCCCGCGCGTGATGTTCAACGAGGGCATGGCGCGCGCGCTGGAGTGGTACAAGAGCCAGAAGTAGCCCGACGCGTGAGCGAGGGTCTTCGTAACCCGACGCGTGAGCGAGGGATTTTCTCCACAACAAACCAAACCCTCGCTTACGCGTCGGGCTGCGCGGGTGCGAGGCGGTACCGCAGCAGCGAGTGTCGCGTCTTCTGCTCCGCGGTGTTCACCGCGATCCACAGCGCCTTCTTGCTGCCCACGAGCGCGACGAGTTTGCGCCCGCGGGTGATGCCCGTGTACAACAGGTTGCGCTGCAACATCACGAAGTGCTGCGTGTGAACCGGGATCACCACCGCGGGGTACTCGCTGCCCTGCGATTTGTGTACGCTCACCGCGTACGCGAGTTGCAGTTCGTCCAAGTCGCTGAACTCGTACTCCACCGCGCGGCCTTCGTAGTCCACGACTACCATCTGTTCTTGCGCGTCGAGATCGGTGATGCGGCCGATGTCGCCGTTGAACACCTCGCGGTCGTAGTTGTTCTGTACCTGCATCACCTTGTCACCGACGCGGAACGCGGTGTCGAACTTCTTCACCTCCGGCACGCCGGCGCGCGGCGGGTTCAGCGCGGCTTGCAGCTCGCGGTTCAGGTTCGTCACACCCAGAACCGTCTTCACCTGTGGCGACAGAACTTGGATGTCGCGGAACGGGTCGAGTTTGAACTTCGCCGGGATGCGGTCGCGCACCATCGCCACGATCTTCTGAATCACCGATTCCGGCTCGTTCGCCTCCACGAAGAAGAAGTCCCCGTCGCTGCCCGCGGGCGCGCTCGGCGGCTCCTCGCCGCGGTTGATCGCGTGCGCGGCGCGCACGATCCAACTGCTCTCCGCCTGCCGGTGAACTTCGGTCAGGCGCGCCACCGCGAGCGCCTTCGATTCGATCAGGTCCGTGAGCACCGCGCCCGCGCCGACCGAAGGGAGTTGGTCCACGTCGCCGACGAGCACCACGCACGCCCACGGCGGCACGGCTTGCAGAAGCCGGTTCATCAGCACCACATCGACCATCGACGTTTCGTCGACGACGAGCAAATCGACGTCGAGCGGGTTCTCGCGGCCGCGCGCGCTGCCGGGGTTCGCCGGGTTCATCTCCAACAGGCGGTGAATGGTCTTCGCCTCGCGGCCGGTCGATTCGGTGAGGCGCTTCGCGGCGCGCCCGGTCGGCGCGGTGAGCAGCACGCGCAGCGCCTTTGCCTGAAACATCTCGATGATGGCGCGCACGATGGTCGTCTTCCCGGTGCCCGGGCCACCGGTGACGACGAGCAGTTTGTTCGTGACTGCGGCCCGGATCGCCTTCTTCTGGCTCTCCGCGAACGCGATGCCCATCTTCGTTTCGGCCCACTGAATCGCCGCGTCCACGTTCACGTTCGGCAGCGGGTGCGGACCGGTGCCGAGCGTGCGAATCGCCCGCGCGACGCCCATTTCGGCCAAGAACAACGACTTCAGGAAGATGAGCGAATCGGGGCTCGATTCGGTGGCGGCCTTCCCGCTCGCGGCGCTCGCGGTGTCGCGCACCACTTCGTCCGTGATGCGCAGTTGCTCGATGGCGTCGATGATGCCGTTCGGGATGATCTTGGTCATCTCGACCGCGCGCTCGCGCAACAGTTCCTCCGGGTAGCCGACGTGCCCGTTGCCGGATTCTTCTTGCAGAACGTGGCGCACGGCGGCTTGCGCGCGGAAGGGAGAATCGCGCGGCACGCCGAGGCTCACCGCGAGTTTGTCGGCGGTGTCGAACCCGACTCCCCAAATGTCTTGGCTCAGTCGGTACGGGTTCGCTTTGATGAGCTCGATGGCGCTGTCGCCGTAGGTCTTGTAGATGCGAACCGCGCGGGCCGTACCGATGCCGTGCGACTGCAAGAACACCATGATCTTCCGCGACTCGCGCTGCTCCTCCCAGCTCTGGCGAATCTTCTCGATGCGCTTCGGGCCGATGCCCTTTACTTCCGCGAGGAACGTGGGCGACTTGTCGATCACTTCGAGCGTGCGCTCGCCGAACGCCTCCACGATGCGCTTCGCGTACGACGGCCCGATGCCCTTAATGAGACCGGAGCCGAGGTACTTTTTGATGCCTTCGGCCGTCTGCGGCGGGTTCGTTTTGAGTTCGCTCGCTTTGAACTGCAACCCGTGCGCGCGGTCGTTCACCCAATCGCCGGTCGCCGAAACGTACTCGCCCGCGACCACCGTTTGGCACTGCCCCACGACCGTGACGAGGTCGCGGTGGCCCGGCGCGGAGACGCGCAGGACGCAGTAGCCGTTGTCTTCGTTGTGGAACGTGATGCGCTCGATCACGCCCGTAAGCTGGTCGGCCATTCCCCAAGCGTAACCGGTCGCGGCGGAATGTCCAAGTGAGTGGCGCAAACCGGCCGGAGCGAGGCTGCCAAGGGGGGCGAGGCTGCCAGTTGGCAGTCTCGCTTTTCGTCTAGGATTCCCAGTGTCCGGGGCGAGTCTGCCGAGGCTGCCACGCGCGACACCCCCCAAGCCATTTCGGGCACTTTCGGCGACGTTCCGAGTTCGCGCCATTCAACGAACGGCCCTTCGCCGTGCGCGCGTTTCGCCGACAATGCATAGTATACGCGCGATCAAGCCATGTCAACGGGCGCGGGCGGCGCGAAAAACCGCGATTCGCGCGAACCCGCGACCGCGCCGTGCGTCTATGTGTGTGACTACCTCAAATGTGAGCCAGCCATGACCCGCTTCCCCAAACGGCCGCAACCCAATCAGTTCCCGCAACGCGGGTTCGGGTTCGGGCCGTTTAACCCCCAGAACCAACGCTTCACCTCATAGGTGGCGCATCACCGAGCAGGGTTCAGCACCCGTCGGCCGAGCGCCCCCGCGAGGGTGGCACTCGGCCGACGGGCTTTTTTGCGCACAGTGGTGTGGAGCCGAATGGTAAGGCGGCGCTCTGTTAAAGCGCAGTTTGCAGGTTCGATTCCTGCCACCACTGCTGACTATTGCCGGGGATTCAGTGCTGGTACTGATGCCACCCTCTGAAGGTGGACGACGCTGGTTCGATTCCAGCCCCGGCAACTTGGGGGGAAGGATGAAGGACGAAGGGTGAAGGATGAATGGAAGCCAAAGGCTTTCGGCTTTGCTTTCATCCTTCAACCTTCTCCCTTCATCCTTCCAGATTCCGGGGGATTCCGTGCTGGTACGGAAACCGCTCTTTGAAGGCGGGAGGCGCTGGTTCGATTCCAGCCCCCGGAACTGGCGTGCGCCCTGCACGCTTCAATGGTGAAGCCGCCGGCTTTTAACCGGCAGACGCGGGGTTCGATCCCCCGGCGGGGCACTGGTAGTGAAACGGCGAGCCACGGGGTTAATCCCCGTGGTGATTTGAGCCGTGAAGACCACGGGGATAAACCCCGTGGCTCGCTGTGGGCAGGTGAGAGCGATTCCGGCGAAGCTAACACGGTGAAGCGCTGCGCTGAAAACGCGGAGGAGCCGGTTCGACTCCGGCCGCCGGAACTGGCGGAACGCGGAAGTCGGAGCGCGGAGCCGAAAACGGTTCCGAGTTCCGCACTCCGCGTTCCGAGTTGGGAAGTGCGTTCGTGAGGTCAACGGTAGCCTGCTTGGTTCCCAACCAAGACGCGCGGGTTCGAATCCCGCCGGACGCTCTGTGGTGGCCGTCGAACCGCCGGCGTAAGCCGGTGGGTCGCGTGCCGAACCACCCACCGGCTTACGCCGGCGGTTCGACAATCGGGAAGTGGGCTAGGTGGAGTAGCCGCGCGCGTCGGAAGCGCGAGATCGCAGGTTCGACTCCTGTCTTCCCGACCTTTGCGAAGCGGCCCGCGCTTCGCACTTCAGGACGTGGGCCATTGGCTGGCCGCAAGCCTTGGGAGCTTGTCGAAGCAGGTTCGATTCCTGCCGTCCTGACTCCGTTCGTCACTTGTACAGTTTGAAGAACCGGAACGCCTTCGGGTACTCAGCCCGCGGCTTGAACGCGAGCGCCACTTCCTGCCCGTCGAGCGCGGATTCGGTTATCACGACGTGATCGGCCATTTCCTTCGCACGCTCGAACTCCTCGTCACTCACGCGGCACACGGCCTTGTAGAACGGCCCGCCGAGCCACTCTTTCACTTCGGGCGTGTCGGCGAACCGCAGGTACGCGGCGAGCGAAGCGTGCGCCGCGGCGAGCACCGCGAACCCGGTCGGCACCGCGTCGCGGATCAGAACGTACATCCGCAACTTCGGCGGCGCGCTATTCTGGTTGCTCTCCATACCGCCCGCCTTGGATGTTTGAAATAAGCAGTTCGCAAAACGCGCCCCACTCGGCCGAACCGTGCGCGGCCGCGCCGCCGGCCGCAAAGCGCTCCGCGTCGGAGTTAACGAACAGTTCCTGAGCGATGGCCCAATCGCAGTTCGGGTGTTCGGCGATGGCCGTTGGAATCGCGAATCCGTCGTCCCAGTTGTAGTGTTCGAGCAACACCCGAAGTGATTCGTCCGAATCGAGTGCCGCAACGATAGCCAGTCGCTCGGTCACGTCTTCGACGTGCCACGCAAGCCGTCGGATTTCCACGAGCGTTTGTTCGGTCAGCATCGCGCCCCCGCGACTCGCAACGTGACGAACGCACCTCACGGCGAGCGGCACGCGTGAGCGTGCCGGTAGTTCAACAAGTGAATCCACCGGCACGCTCACGCGTGCCGCTCGCCTGTGCGTCGGCGAGACGCTCGCTTCGGCCTATTCTTTCGTTTGCTGCGGGAACAGGTCCGCGAGGGGCACCGCGAAGCCCGGCACCGCCACGCCGCCTTCGAGCGTGTCGGCGCGCGTCAGCCGCCGAATCGAGCCGCCCAATTCGTACACATACACGCTCTCGTTGCGCGGGTAAATCAACCAGATGAGCGGCACTTGCGATCGAATGTACTCATCGATTTTCTCCTCGATCCCGTCGCCCTTGTCGGTCGGGCTAACGACCTCAACGCACAGATCGGGCAGCACCTTCCACGCGTTATCACCGGGCATGACTCGGTCTTTGGGCCACTTCGTGTAAGAGACGAAAGCCACGTCCGGCTTGCGCCCGCGCTGCTTTTCGAGCGGGAGTTGGAACAGCATCTCCGAGTACGCTTCGCCGAGGTTGTGGTCGATGCCGAAGTTGCTCAGCAAGCGACACAAGCGCGACGCGAGCGCGATCGAATCGACACTCATGGGCGGCAACTCCACTTTGCGACCGTCTACGATCTCGTAGTTGTCGGGGTCTTCAAAGTCGTCGTAGGTCAGCCGTGGGAGCGGCGTCAGCACTTCGGCGGTGTTCATGGTGGTGTCCTCCTCGCACGATTATACCTTACCGCTCGTTGCGATCATACCTTCGGTGGGGCTGCTCGCGTTCGCGTACAGGCGCTTCGGGATGCGGCCCGCCAGCCACGCCAAACGGCCCGCGTCGGTCGCGTACCGCATCGCCCATGCCATGCGCAGCGGGTCTTTCGCGCTCGCGATGGCGGTGTTCAGCAGCACGCCGTCGCAGCCGAGTTCCATCGCGGCCGAAACGTCGCTCGCGGTGCCGACGCCCGCGTCCACGATCACCGGGTAGTCCGGGTCGTTCTCCTTCAGGTACTCCATGCAGATGCGGATGTTGTTCGGGTTCAGGATGCCCTGCCCGCTGCCAATCGGGCTGCCCGCGGGCATCACGCTCGCCGCGCCCGCTTCCTTCAGGCGCTTCGCCAACACCGGGTCGTCGCTCGTGTACACCAGCACCGTGAAGCCGTCTTTTACCAATTGCTCGGTGGCCTTGAGCGTGTCGATGGGGTCGGGGAGGAGCGTGCGCTTGTCCGCGAGGCATTCGAGCTTCACCCAGTCCGCCCCGGGGTTGCCGAGGTTGGTGAGTAGTTCGCGCGCGAGCCGCGCGTGCCGGATCGCGTCGTCGGCGCTGAAGCACCCGGCCGTGTTCGGCAGGATCGTGAGGCGCTGGAGGTCGAGGAAGTCGAGGATGCTCTTCCCCGCGGCGTCGTAGAGGCGCTCGCGGCGCACGGCCACGGTGGTGACTTCGCACCCGCTCGCGTCCATACACTGGCTCATCAGTTCGTAGCTCGTGTACTTCCCGGTGCCGGTGAACAGCCGGCTTTTGAACACGAACTTGCCGATTTTGAGAGGCTTATCCGGCGGCGGATCGAGGGCGGCCCCGCCGCCCACGAGCGTGACGATTTCCACCGCGTCGCCGTCTGCGAGCTTGCGCGCCGCGTGTTCGGCGCGGGGCACGAGGTCGCGGTTCACTTCCACGGCGAGCTTCGCGGCGTCGCGGTTCAGGTGCCGCAGCAGGTCCGCGACGGTGAGCGGGTCGGGGAACGTGTGGCGCTGGTCGTTCACGGTAACGGTCGGCATTCGAGCGGCTCCGAGGAGATTGCCGTCAGGATACGCGAACGCAAGGCGCGCGGCGTCGCTTCCATCCGCGGCGCGTTGTCGGTACAACAGAGCGTACCCCACTCGCCTCCTTCCGGTGATCGATGAGTAGCGCCGCCGACCCGACGGCCACACTGTTCCGCAACCTGCAAAACAGCGGGCTGCTCACCGCCGCGCAGATGACCGACCTGTTCGCGTTCGCCACCAAGACGCAACCGGACCCGAAGGCGCTCGCGCGCGAGGTAGCGCGCCGCGGGTGGCTCACCCCGTTTCAGATCAAAGAGGTCGCGCGGGGCCAAGCCGCCGGGCTGCGCGTCGCCGACCGGTACGTGCTGCTGGACATTCTCGGCGAGGGCGGCATGGGCCGCGTGTACAAGGCGCACGACTCGCGCATGGGCCGCGACGTGGCGCTCAAGGTGATCCGCAAGGAGAAGCTCTCGAACCCGGCCGCGCTCGCGCGCTTCGAGCAGGAAATTCAAGCGCTCTCGCGCATGACGAAACACCCGAACGTGGTGGAAGGGTTCGGCGCCGACCAACTCGGCGACAGCCACTACTGCGTGATGGAGTACATCGACGGCACGGACCTGACCAAGCTCGTGCGGGACCACGGTCCGATGCCGATCCCGATGGCGTGCGACGCGATTCGCCAAGCCGCCGCCGGCCTCGAGCACGCGCACCAAACGGGTCTGGTTCACCGCGACATCAAACCGAGCAACATTCTGATTCAGCGGAACGGCGGCCCGGCGAAACTGGTGGACTTGGGCCTCGCGCGCATCGCCGACGCCCCGGACACCTCCGAAGCGCACCGCATCACGCAAGAAGGGTTTGTGATCGGCACCCCGGACTTTCTCGCGCCGGAACAGGCCCGCGACCCGATGAACGTGGACATTCGCGCCGACATTTACGCGCTCGGCGGCACGCTGTTCTACATCCTCACGGGGCGCGTGCCGTTCGAGGGCGCGACGCCCACCGAAAAGCTGGTGAAGCACTGCACGGCCCCGCCGCCGTCGCTGCTGGACTACCGGTTCGACGCGCCGCCGCAGTTGGGCCAACTGATTCTCTGGTGCATGGCCAAGGACCCGAAGGACCGGCCGCAGACGCCGATCCAGTTGGCCGGCGCGCTGCTGCCGTTCTGCCCGCCGCAGCCGCCGGGCACGGGCGCGTTCGTGACCGGCCCCGCGTCCGGGCGGTTCGCACCGCAGCCCGTGGTGGCCGCCGCGCCGCCGTCGGGTCGGTACGCACCGCAGCCGGTCGCCGGCCCCGTCGCGCCACCGGTGTACGCGCCGGCCGGGTTCCCGGTGCCGCAAGCGGACCCCGTGCCGAGTAGCCAAATCTTCAAACTGCCACCGCAAACGGCCGACGACGACCCGATCCGCCGGCGCGCCGAAGGCGGGTTTCCCGTCACCGGCCTGCTGCTGCTGTTGGGCGCGCTGTTCGTGCTCGGCGTCCTCGGGTTCGCCGTGTACCGCGCGTTCCTGCGCCCCGACGTCGCGGCCCCGGACACGTTCACCAACAGCGTGAACATGAAGATGGTGAAGCTCGACGGCGGCACCTTCAAAATGGGTTCGCCGGACAACGAGCCGAACCGCAAGGCGGACGAAGGCCCGGTGCGCGAGGTCACGATTCGCGGCCCGATCTACTTCGCCGAAACCGAAGTGACGAACTTGCACTTCCGCAAGGCGATGGGCCGCAGCGCGCAACCCGCGGCGGGCAAGTTCGCGGCGCAGACCGACTACCTGCCGGTCGAAAACGTGACGTGGGACGAGGCGAACGAGTTCTGCGCGAAGCTCACCGAGAAGGAAAAGAACGAGCCGTGGTTCCGCAAGGGGTGGGTGTACCGGTTGCCCACCGAGGCCGAATGGGAGTGGGCGTGTCGCGCCGGCACCGACACGCCGTTCGCGGCCGGCGACCGCCTCATCGCGGGGGGCGAGCGCCCGCAGGCCGTGTACACCGTCACCGGTTCGGACGAGTACGAAGAGGGCGACCGGAACGCGAAGCAGCCCCGGTTCCCGGCCGACGCGCGCAAAACGGTGCCCAACAAGTTCGGGCTTTACGACGCGCACGGGAACGTGGCCGAGTGGTGCGCCGACTTCTACCGCGCCGAGGCGTACAAGACCGCCACGAAAGAGAACCCGACCGGCCCGGCCGACGGCGACAAACGGGTGGTGCGCGGCGGCTCGTTCCGCGACCCCGCGACCAACCTGCGCTCCGCCGCGCGCAACGGCCTGCGGCCCGACACCCGCGACGGCGCAGTCGGGTTCCGCGCGGTGTACGGCCCGCCCCTGAAGTGAGCTCACGCGCCCGTCGCGCGCGCCTTGAGGTGCTCGTACAGCTTCATGCCGTCGCGGGTGAATTCCGCCGGATCGTTCAGCACAGTCTGCGTGTGCTTCCCTTCGTACAGCGCCAGCGCCGGCAGGAAGTCCGCGTCCAGCCAGTTGTGCGGGAACAGGTTGAACAGCCACGACGGCAGCTTGAACCGCGGCGGCGGCGCGTTGTAGAGCAGCCCGCGCATGTTGCGCCACGCTTCCCGCAACCGGGCCGGTTTGCGCACGTACCCGAAGTGGTGCAAGTCGCAGACGGCGCGCTCCGCGACCATCTCGAACTCTTCGCAGTCGGCCTTCACGCTACTCGCGTCGCCGCCCCACATCTGAATGCCGGGCACGTTGCGGTGGACGTTCACCTTCATCCACGGCCACCGGAACTTTTTCGGCTCCGCGCAGTACACGCGGTAGTTGCCGTAGAAGTTCGTGAGCGTCATCCCGAGGGTGACGCGGTCGGTGGTCGCCATCGCCTTGCGCAGCGGCTCCCACTCCCATTCGGGCAGCAGTTCGTCGGCGTCGAGCAGTACGCACCAGTCGCCGGTGCAGCGCTTGCGCGCTTCGTCCTTGAAGTTCTTGCAGAACTCCATTCCCTTGAACCGGTCCCAGTCCGAGCGGAACAGCTTCACCTTCGGTTCGCGCCGCGCGATCGCTTCGAGCGCCCCGAAGGTGCCGTCGGTGCTCAGCCCTTCGTGAATCACGATCTCGTCGGCGAACGGCAGGTGGTGCCGCACCATGTGCAGGAGGTGGTAGTCGTTCCGCAACCCGTTGCGCGCGAACGTGTAGACCGACAGTTTCATCCGGCGCTCCGGGCGGGTTGAAGGGGCGGGAGCGGCGGCACCACGGGCCGCGGCGCTTCGGGCACCGGGAACGGCGCGCTCAGGTACGCGAGCCGCAACTGCGTGGCCGCCAAGAACAGGTAGTACTGCGGCTCGAACGCCTCGCACGAGAGGAAGATGGCACCGAACAGGAACGCCGCGAGCGCCGACTGAATGCCCACCGCGCCGAGGTACGCGCGGCGCGAGTCCGGGTCGTCGCGGCCCCGCGCGGCGCGGATCACGGCCTGCGTGTCGCGCAGCCCCAAGAGCGCGATGCCCAGATACAGCGCGAGGCCGAAGAACCCGTTGTCCGCGGCAATTTGGATGTACTGACTGTGAATCGCGCGACCGGGAATGTCGGCCCCGCGATCGTACGTGAGGAGCGGCGAGTTGCGCACGCCCACGCCGAACACCGGGAACTCGGCGGCGATCTCCAACCCGATGCGCCAGCTCGTGAACCGGCTCTGCGCGCTGTCGTCTTCCTTGTACGAGGTGATGCTGAAGAACCGCTCTTGGATCTGCTGCCCGGCCATGAACGGCAGCATCGCCAGCACCGCGACCGCGAGGCCGATCTTCAGTTTGCGGTCGGTCTTCGTGCCGCGGAAGATCCACAGCGGCGCGGCCACGATCAGCGACAGCATCGCGCCGCGCGAGTACGTCATCAGCACCGCGTGCACGAGGACCGGCACCAGCGCCGCGAACAGCCACCGGTACCACCCGCGGTACAGTTCCCACGCGCACACGCACATCGGCAACCCGAGCGCGAGGAGCAACCCGGCCCCGTTGCTGTCGTGCCCGCCGTACCCGTTACGCACGATTCCCAAGTAGCCGTAGGCGAAATACAGGAAGTTGATTTCGTAGGCGATGTAGGCGGTCGCGAGGCCGTAAATGAGCACGATCGCCCAGACGTGCCGCACGGTGCGGATCACGATCACGCCCACCGCGAACATGATGTACAGTTTCCCGTACTCGACCATGTGCAGGTCGCCCTCGGAGGGCACCAGCGCTTGCGCGTAGCTGGCCGCGAGCCACAGCCCGAACAGGAAGAAGCAGACGTGCCCCGCGGTGAACCGGATGGGCGACGGGGGCCAGCGCCCCGGCACGGGGGCCGGCGGCGCGAGGCCGCGCACGACCGTGGCGAAGATGGTGGCGAGCGCCACGAACAGCGACCACTGTACGCCCACCGGCAGCGCCCACTCCCACATGAACTGCGGGCGCAGCACCGCGTACAGGATGTACACGGCGAGGCCCACGAACGGCGTGACGGCGAACGAGCCGAAGCACCCGAAGAACGTGAGCGCCGCCATGAAGATCGTTTGCTTCATTCCGTGGCGGCCACCGGTGCGGGGAGGGAGGGACCAACGCGCGCGGCGCGCACCGTCATAAGCTAGAACAATCCCGCGCCCGACGCAACGCGACCCTCCCGCCGGCGAACCCCGCCCGCAAGGGCGGTGGGTGGGAGAAGAAGCGCGAAAGAAGCGCGCGGGCTTTCTACCCTCGCCCCGCGCCAGCGGGGAGAGGGTGGCGGCGAAGCCGCCGGGTGAGGGGAGCTACACGATATAGTGGAGCTTGTCGAGAAGAGAAGAAGGTGACACGCCGTTCGCGTCGCACCCGTATTCCCTTCGCTCCCCTCACCCGACGTCAGCTTGGAACGCTGCGCCTGCTCGCGCAGTCTTGCTTTGCGCCGCCACCCTCTCCCCGCTGGCGCGGGGCGAGGGTAGAAACCGCACGCACACCCGGAGGCCACGCTTGCCGACCCCCTGCGCGCTCACGGTTCTCGCCCCCGTCTCGGGCACCGGCCCCGTTACGGTCGGAATCCCCTTCCCCAAAGGCGCGCTCGCGAGCGCGCGGCACCTCGCGCTCCGCGACGCCACCGGCGCGCCGGTGCGCGTGCAAACCCGCGCGCTCGACACGTGGGCCGACGGCAGCGTGAAATGGGCGCTCCTCGATTGGATCGCCGGCGGACGTGCGTACGAAGCGCACGTCGGCGCGCTCGTCGAAAGCGCCGGGCCGCGGGCCACCGTCGAAGAGTTCGACGGGCTGTTCGTGGTGAACACCGGCGCCGCCACGTTCGAGATCGCCACCGCGAACGCGTTTACCGTCACGCACAACGGCACCACCGGCGAATACGTCGTGCTCGACGGCGCGGGCATCGAGCGCGTCGCGCGCGTCACGCAATGGGAAGTCGAAGAACCCGGCCCGCTGAGGTTGTGCGTGCGGTTCCACGGGCACCTCGGCGAGCGCGACCCGAACCTCGTCGTGTCGCGCGACATCGAGTTCGACGCGCGCCTGCACTTCTGGGCCGGTACCGCGCTCGTGAAGTGCGAGTTCACGCTGCGCAACACGCGCCCCGCGGCGCACCCCGGCGGGCTGTGGGACCTCAGCGACCCCGGTTCCATCCTCTTAAAGGATGCCGCGCTCGTGTTCGGGTGCCCCGATTCGCGCGTGCGGTTCTCGGCCGAACCCGGCGCGCCGGTGGAGGAGTGCGCAGGCGCGTTCGAGTTGTACCAAGATTCCAGCGGGGGCGAAAACTGGCGCGGCGCGAACCACATCACCCGCGACCGCACAATTCCCACCAGCTTCCGCGGCTATCGCCTGCAAGCGAACGGCGCGGAGCGCAGAGGGCCGCGCGCGACACCGATCGTGAGCACGAGCGCGGTTGGTGTCGCGGTGCCGCACTTCTGGCAGAACTTCCCGATGGCGATTGACGCCACCGTCGGTTCGCTCGCGCTGCGGTTTTTCCCACAACAGTTCGCGGCGCTCCACGAACTGCAACCCGGCGAGCAAAAGACGCACACGTTCGCGCTCGGGTTCGGGCGCGATTCCGCACCGGAAGCGCTGGAGTGGTTTCGGCACGCGGTGTGCGCGCACGCTTCGCCGGAGTGGTACTGCGCGAGCGGCGCGGTCCCGTACCTCACGCCGCGCGCGACCGACCCGCACGCGGATTACCTGAAACTGGTGGACGCGGCGATTGACGGGCCGGACAGCTTCGATGCGAAACGCGAAGTGATCGACGAATACGGGTGGCGGCACTTCGGCGAGATTTACGGCGACCACGAGGCCGCGTTCCACACCGGCCCGGAGCCACTCGTGTCGCATTACAACAACCAGTACGACCCGGTCGCCGGGTTCGCTGTGCAGTTCATGCGCAGCGGCGACCCGCGCTGGCTGCGGCACATGACCGAACTCGCGGCGCACGTCGTGGACATCGACATCTACCACACCCAGCGCGACAAGTCCGCGTACAACGGCGGGCTGTTCTGGCACACCTACCACTACGCCGCCGCCGACACCGCCACGCACCGCTCGTACCCGAAAGCGCTGCTTCAAGTGAAGGGCCGCGCGGGCCTCGACCACAAAGCCGATCAGGTGCAGGCGACGAAGCACGTCTACGCGGCCGGCGGCGGCCCGGCGAACGAGCACAACTACGCGACCGGCCTCATGCTGTGCCACTTCCTCACCGGCAGCGCGGCGGCGCGCGACGCGGCGCTCGGCCTCGCGCGGTGGGTCATCGACATGGACGACGGCAACAAGACCGTCTTCCGGTGGCTGAGTCGCGCCGACACCGGCCGCGCGAGCATGAGCCGCGACGAGTGGTACCACGGCCCCGGGCGCGGCAGCGGCAACTCGCTCTCCGCACTGCTCGACGGCCACCAACTGAGCGGCGACCCGGCGCTTCTGGCGAAGGCGGAGCAACTGATTCGGCGCGTCATTCACCCGGCCGACGACGTGACGAAGCGGAACCTACTCGACGTGGAGAACCGCTGGTTCTACACGATGTTCCTGCACGCACTCGGCAAGTACCTCGACCACAAGGCCGAGCGCGGCGAACTGGATTTCATGTATGCTTACGCCCGCGCGAGCCTGCTGCGCTACGCCGAGTGGATGGCGGAACACGAGGTGCCGACGCTGTCGCGGCCGGAGAAGTTGGAGTACCCGAACGAGACGTGGGCCGCGCAGGACATGCGCAAAGCGGAGGTGTTCCGGTACGCGGCGCGCCACGCGGTCGGTGCCGCGCGCGCGAAGTTCCGCGAGCGCGCGGCGTTCTTCTTCGCCGATTCGGTCGCGCGCCTCACGGCGTTTCCGACGCGCACGAAGGCGCGCCCGGTCGTGCTGCTGCTGAGCTTGGGTCACGCTCAGGCGCACGCGGAGGCGCACCCGGAAGACGCCGCGCCACCGCCGCGCGAGGAGCCGAAGAACTTCGGCACACCGGAAGCGTTCGTGCCGCAGAAGGTGATCGCGAAGAAGCGGGCGAAACTGCTGCTCGCGGCCGGGGCCGCCGCGGGCGCGCTGGCATTGGGCACGCTCGCGTGGCTACTGCTGGGGTGAAGCGCTGTCGCGGCGCGTTTTGGCTTTGCCCTCTCCCCTTGCGGGAGAGGGTGGCGGCGCTTCGCCGCCGGGTGAGGGGTGAAGCTCAACAACTGGTTCAGCTTCACTGGAATTGTGAGTGCGATTCGCCCCTCACCCGGCCTCGAAGACTCGGCCACCCTCTCCCACGCTCCGCGGGGAGAGGGCAAGAAAAGCGTATCACAGCTTCCACTTCGCGCGCGGCTCGCGCGACAGTTCCTTGTTCGCGGCCTCGTCGCCCACGAACAGTTCCTTCGCCGGGTCCCACTTCAGCGCGCGGTTCAGCCGGTAGCCGATGTTCCCCAAGTGGCAGATGCTCGCGCTGCGGTGCCCGATCTCCGCGGGGCAGATGGTGTCCTTCCCGCTCGCCACACACTCCAGCCAGTTCACCTTGTGGTTCGTGCTCGGGTACACCTTCTTGTCCTTCTCCGTCAGCGGCTCTTTCAGGATCGTGTCCGGGAGGCTGCTGATGCCGCCGCGGCTCACGAGGATCGTGCCCTCGGTGCCCTCGAACACGCAGTCCGCTTTGATTTCCTTGCCGTCGGTGCCCTTCTCGAAGACGTTGTGGTACATCACCACGCCGTTCGCGTACACGAACTTCAGCCCACGGTCGGACTTGGGCGTCGGCGGCACGATCTCGACCGGCCCGCTGCCGTCCATCCCCATCGCCCACTGCGCGATGTCGAAGTGGTGCGCGCCCATGTCCGCGAGTTGGCCCCCGGCGTACTCGCGGTAGTTGCGCCACGCCGGGAAGTGCGAGTGAACCCCCTTCGGGCACAGCACGGAACTGTAGGCGCGCTCCGGCGCCGGCCCGAGCCAGCGGTCCCAGTCGGTGCCCGCCGGCACCTCTTCGCCCTTCAGGTCGCAGGGAATCGCCGCCGCGCCGACACCGATGCGCACGGTTTTCAGTTTCCCGATGCGCCCGTTCCACACGTACTCGACCGCCTTGCGGAAGTGCCCGCCGAACTCGCTGCGCTGCTGGCTGCCGGTCTGGAACACCACCTTCGCCTTCTTCACCTCGTCCACGATCTGCCGGCCTTCGGCGACGTTGTGCGTGAGCGGCTTCTCGCAGTAGATGTGCTTGCCGGCGCGCGCCGCGAGTACACACGGGATGTGGTGCCAGTGGTCCGGCGTCGCGATCACCACCGCGTCCAGACCCTTGTGGTCGAGCAGTTCGCGGAAGTCGGTGTACGCCTTCACGCCTTTGTACGCGCCGCTCTTGATGCGCTCCGCGTACCGCTTCTCCACCGTGGTGACGGCGCTATCGAGGCGCTCCTTCACCACGTCGCACACCGCGACGACTTCGACCTCGTTGCGGCCGAGGAACCCGCCGAGGTGCCCGCGGCCCATCGTGCCGACGCCGATGAACCCGAGCGCGATTTTCTCGTTCGCGGCCATCCCGGGCGCGCGGGAGTACACGAGCGGAACCGCGGCCGAAGCCGCCAGAAACGAACGACGCGTGAGCATGGGAGAGGCTCCTTGGAGAGGGAACAGGAGACAGGGGGCAGGAGACAGTCGGAAGTAGTCAGGAGACAGAACGCAGAAGAGAAGACAGTTTTGGACGGGATTACAGGATGAAGAGGATACAGAGGGTAGAAGACAATCGTTCTGGAACTGTCTTGATCCTCTTCATCCTGTAATCCCGTCCAAAACTGCTTTCTGTCTCCTGTTCTCTGTCTCCTGCCTCCTGCCGCCTGTTTACTTCAAGTGTTTGTCGAACCAGTCGGCGAACAGTTTCAGGTCCGCGTCCATGCCCTTCCAGCCGTGGCCCGCGCCTTTGCGGACCAGCAACTCGCACGGCACTTCCAGTTCTTTCAACTTGCCGATGAACCGCTCGGCTTGCTGAATCGGGACCAGCGTGTCCGCGTCGCCGTGAGCGATCAGCGTGGGTGCCGTCGTTTTGCTCGCGTGCGCGACAGGCGAAATTGCTTTGCCCAGCGCCTTGCGGCGCTCCGGGTCCGCGATCACCACGAGTTGGTTCGTGTCCTTGTCGCGCTCGGTGAAGTCGAATGGCGGGCGGAACTGCTTCATCGCGCCCTCGCCGAGCATCACGAACCCGTCTTTGCCCCAGTTCAGGAAGTCCGTGGGCGGGTAGAAGCACGCGACCGCACCGACGCGCGACGACTGCCGCTCAACCAGATCGTTCGCCTTCGCGTTGCCCTCGCGCGGCGCGCACCCTTGCATCAGCGACAGGTGCCCGCCGGCCGAACCCCCGGTGATGCCGAGTTTGTCCGGGTCCACGTTGTACTTCTGCGCGTTCGCGCGCACGAACCGCACGGCCCGGTGCATGTCGTCCAGCACTTCGGGGATGGTGAACTTCGGTTGGCTCCCGTGGACGACCGCGAACACCGTGTACCCGCGCTCGACGAACGGCCGCGCGAACACCGGGTTGATGCCCTCCTTCGACGAGAACCACCCGCCCGACACGCAGAAGATGACGCCGCGCCCGTTGGCCTTCTCTTTGTCCTTCGGCGCGAACACGTCCATCGTGAGCGCGAGGCCGAACTTGCGCCCGTAGATCACGTCTTCGGTGCGGGTGAAGTCTTGGGCCGAAAGGTCGGGCGCGACCAACACCGCGACGAGCGCGGCGCAGGCGAAACGGGAGAGCATGAGCGGGAACCTCCGGGCGGTGCGGCAATCATACTCGCTACGCGAGCCGGCACCAGCACGAAACCGCACGCTTCCAAGTTGGCCACGGGGTCGGAGTTGGCCAACTGGGGAGCCCAGTTGGCCACCGAAGTTGGCCAACTGGCCAACTTGGAAAAGTGCCTAGAAATCCTAGGATTTTGTGCGAGCTATCGCCGAAGTTGGCCAACCCCTCACGCGCTATACCCCCCGACGGTGCGAAGGGCGAATTTCAGGGCAGTTCGGCACTCGTTTCGCGTTCGCGCGTGTCAACGAACGGCCCCGAGCCGAACCGCGTTCGCGCCGGCGAACGCATTGTATACGTGCGTTCAATTCGAATCAACCGCGGTCACTGCGGCTTCTTCGGCGGGTTCTTCTTCAGTTCGAGGAACGGGTTCGGCTTCAGTTCCACCTTCTTCACGGTTTGCAGATAGTCCACCATCTTGTCCGCGTCCGGACCGGCGAGCTGCGCGTGGAAGTGCAGCGAAAACCCGTGCGGCCCCTTCGCGTCGATCAGCTTCGGTTGCAGCGTGAGGAACGCCTTCACCGCGTCGAGTTGGCCGAGCATCGTTGCGGCGAAGATGTCGATCCGCGCGCCGCGTTCCAGAAGGAACGTCGCCATTTCGCGGTTGCCCATGTGCGCCGCCGCGCCGAGGGCGCTTTCCCAGTCGCCGCCGCCCCAGTCCATGAAGGCGTTCACGAGCATCGGCTCTTTCGTGAGCAACTTTTCCACCATCTTGATGTCGGTGTGCGCGAAGACGACGAAGTCTTGGATCATCAGCTTGTTGATCTGCGGGCGCGCCCAGCGCGGGGCGAAGCCGGGCGCGGGGTAGTCGCGCTCGAACGGCGCTTCGGTGGCCTTCGCGTGCGGCGGCGGCGCGACATCGGCCGCGCGCGCGTCCGCGCCGAGGACGACGGTAGCAGCAAACGCGGTCACGGCTGTGCGGCGGTCGATCGGTTCGGGCATCGCGGGTTCCTCCGGTTGTGGTGCGAGCATTGTAGGCGCGAAGAGTAGGTCGCTCGCTCCGCGAGCGACCATTAGCGGTGCGATTCAGTTCGACGTGATTGCGAGCGCGAATGGCAACTCGCGGAGCGAGTTGCCTACACTTGAAGACCGGTCGCCAATAAACAGAAAGTTCGTGTCACACACGCAGAGAAACCGAACATGGGCTTCGAGTGCGGGATCGTCGGGCTTCCGAACGTCGGGAAGTCCACGCTGTTCAACGCGCTGCTTTCGGTGATGCAGGCCGAGGCCGCGAACTACCCGTTTTGCACCATCGAGCCAAACGTCGGCCGCGTGTCGGTGCCGGACGAGCGGCTCGCCACGCTCGCGCGCATCGCGGGGTCGGCGAAGATCATCCCCACGCAACTCGAGTTCGTGGACATCGCCGGCTTGGTGCGCGGCGCGAGCAAGGGCGAAGGGAAAGGCAACGAGTTCCTGTCGCACATCCGCACCGTGAACGCCATCATTTACGTTCTGCGGTGCTTCGACGACGCGGACATCGTTCACGTCGAAGGGAGCGTCAATCCGCTGCGCGACGCGGACATCATCGAAACGGAGCTGATGCTCGCGGACCTCGAGAGCGTGGAGAAGCGCATCCCGGGCGCGCAAAAGCGCGCGAAGGGCGGCGACAAGGAGGCCGAAGAGCAACTGAAGATGCTCGAGCGCGCCGCGAAGGTGCTCGCCGACGGCAAGCCCGCGACCGCGGTGAACCCGCGCGACAAGGCCGAACGGAAAGTCCTCGATTCGCTGCACTTGCTCACGTCCAAGCCGGTGATGTTCGTGTGCAACGTGGAGGAACAGTACGCGGCCACCGGGAACCCGCTCTCGGAGAAAGTCGCGGCGATGGCGGCGGCCCGCGGCGCGCCGTGCGTGGTGGTGAGCGCGAAGATCGAAGCGGAAATCTCGGTGCTGCCGAGCGAAGAGGAGAAGAAGGAGTTTCTCGCGGGGTTGGGCCTCGAAGAAACGGGCCTCGCGAAGGTGATTAAGGCGGGCTACAAGTTGCTCGACCTCATCACCTACTTCACCGTCGGCCCGAAGGAAGCGCGGGCGTGGACGATCGTGAACGGCACGCTCGCCCCGGCCGCGGCGGGCGTCATCCACACCGACTTCGAAGCCGGGTTCATCCGGGCCGAAACGATCGCGTACGCGGACTACGTGCAGTACGAGGGCGAAGCCGGCACGAAGAAGGCCGGCCGCTTCCGGCTCGAAGGCAAGGAGTACCCGGTGCAAGACGGCGACGTGCTGCACTTCCGCTTCGCTTAAGCGAAGTGCTGGGTCTTCACCCCGTAGGGGGGCGACAACGTAGCCCGGTGCAACGCACCGGGAATCGCGGTACAACTCCAATGCACCCCGAAGGGGTGCGATACGTGATGCGATTGTCGCAGGCTTTCAGCCTGCGTTCGCTCTCTGCACGAACCCGGTGCGTTGCACCGGGCTACGTTGTCGCCCCCCTTCGGGGTGAAGACCGGGAGCAGTTCACATGAACCACGCCCAACTGCGCGCCGCGATCCTGCGCGCGTTTCCAGAATCGCAGCTCACCCCGGTACCTGAACAGCGAATCGACGCGATTCGTACGCGCTACCCAGACGCGCCCGAAAGCTACCTCGCGTTCTTGCGCGAAGTCGGCGCGGGTCGCATCGGCAGCGACAACCTCGCGCTGTACGACGGATTGTGTGTACCGGACGAGATATACGATTCGACGGTTGCGGCCGAGTTGAACGACATCCTGATCTTCGGCGATAATTTCAGCGGCGAATGCGTCGGGTTCGACACGCGAAACGAATGGCGCGTGGTGAGCATCGACTACGGCGATTTGCTACCGACCGATGGCGACGCGACAATCGGTGAGTTCGTCGCGTCGTGGATTGCCGAGTGCTCGGAGTGACCGCGAACCAGAGCTACGATACCGGGGCGTCCATTTAGTCGGACACCTCGGTACAGTGGCATTCGCGCTTACTCTTCGCCCATCTGGTCGGCGAGTGCTTTGCGCAGGCGCGCTTCGAGCGCCGCGGGTAGCGCGGCGCACTTCGGGAGCGCCGCCGCTACGCGCACCGTGTGCCGGTACGAGATCAAGAGCGCTTCGCAGTGCGGGCACCCGGTGACGTGAACTTCCACCGTTTCGCGCACCGCGATCACCAATTCGCCCGACACGAATTCGAGCAGCAGCGGTTCCAGTTCGTCGCAGTTCATGGTGCGTCCTCCGCCTCGAAGTGCGGGGCCAACAGTTCGCGCATCCGCAGCCGGGCGCGGTGCAGGCGGCTCTTCACCGCCGGCACGGTCAGGTTCAGCAGCTCGCCGATCTCGGCGTTGTCCAAGCCCTGCACGTCGGCCAGAACGAACACGTCGCGGTACATGTCCGGCAGTTCGCCGATCGCGCGGTCGATCAGTTCGTGCTGCTCGGCGGCCAGAATCGGTTCGTCCGGGGGCACGTCCCAGCGCTTCACGGTGCCGGTCGGCGCGGCGTCTTCGAGCACCTCGTCGGCCACCGCGCCCGCTTCGTGCTTCTGGCGGGTCGCGCGCTTCTGGCGCAGCGCCAGCGCCGCGTTCACCGTCACGCGGTGCAGCCACGTCGTCAGTTGGGCGTCGCCGCGAAACGTGTCCAGTTTGCGCACCACTTGAAGGAGCACGTCTTGGGTCACGTCTTCGGCGTCGGCGTCGTTGCCGAGCATCCGGCGCGCGAGGTTGTAAATGCGCGGGGCGTGCTCGCGGAACACCTGTTCCGGTGTCAGGTTGTCTTGCAGCGGTGCGACCATGCGGGAACCCGGCGGCGAGCGAAGTCAACCGCTACGATAACCCACAACGCCGCCCGCGACCAACCCCTTTCGAGGCACCGCATGCCGATCTCCGCGGTCCTGTTCGACTTCGACGGCACCCTCGCCGACAGCTTCGCCGCTATCACCGCCAGCACCAACCACACGCGCGCAAGTTACGGGCTTCCGCCGCTCCCGCACGCGACCGTGCGAACCTACGTGGGCTACGGGTTGTCCCAACTGATGCGCGACCTCGTACCGGGCGCGCCGGCGGACGAAGCCGTCGCCCGCTACCGCGAGCACCACGAGCGCACGATGGAAAGCGCGACCACCCTGTTGCCGGGCGTGGGCGAAACGGTGCCGGAGCTGGCGCGCCGCGGGTACCGGCTCGCGGTGTGCAGCAACAAGCGCGTCGAGTTCACGCGGCGACTCGTTGCGGCGCTCGGACTTGCGCCGCATTTCGCGCACGTACTCGGGCCGGACGACGTGCAGCAGCGGGCGAAACCGGACCCGGCTATGGTGTTGGAGGGGCTGACCCGACTTTCGGTTTCCGCCAACGAATCGGTATACATCGGCGATATGGTCGTAGACGTGCAAACGGCGCGGGCCGCCAACGTGCCGGTGTGGCTAGTTCCGCCGGACACCGACGCGCCGCCGGCCGAAGCGCCAGTAGAAGGTGCGCGCCCGGACCGCGTGTTGCGCAGTTTCGCGGAACTGCTGGAACTGCTACCGGTGCGCGATTGAGCTTGCAAATGCGGCGCAAGTGTGGGAATGTGTTCAGTATACGTTTTGGTCGAGCGCTGCGGCGATTCGGGGCAATAGAAGTTACACGCGGCCCTCGCGCAACCTTCGCTTCGCGGCGCGCTCCGGTTGATAACCTGAACCTGTTGGCGCACTTTTCGGCGCGAGGGAACAAAGAACCGGCCGCGGGCGTCGAACAAGTTAACGAGCGAACGGTGAGTTCGTGTGCCGTCGGTCGTCTTACCTTCAGCACCCTTCTCTCTCAAAGGGTTTGGCAATGCGATTCCTCGAACCGGTGCGCCAGTACCCGGTCGCCGTTCTTGCCGTCGTCGCCCTCGCCTTCGTTTCGTGGGTCTGGTGGGACGCGCTCCCGGACGCGACCGAACAGCCGCCCGCGAACGGCATGACGCGCACGCTCCCGCAACCGACCGTCATCGCGATTTCGGCGGATGCCCCCGCGTTCGTGACGGCGCTACCGAAACTCAAGCCCGGGATGCTGCGCGCGGAAGTGGAGCAACTCGTCGGCGCGCCGAGCGACACGCACCCCGTTACCGTGACCGGCGACCGCGCGACCTACCACACGGCCTACGACGCCGACTTCGGGACGCCGCACACCGTGCGCCCGATTCTGCCGCGGCGCAAACCGTCCGGTGATCGCGGCGCGGTCGTTTCCCTCGAATTCGACGCGACGCGCCCCGGCCACCCGCTGGTGAACGTCCACTACTCGGACCCGCTGTTCTGACAGAGCACCGAGCGAACGCACCGCGGGCGCGCCTTCACACCGAAGGCGCGCCCGCGTCACTTTTTCGGCACGATTGTGCCCCCGTCCCATGCGATCGTGCAGTTCGGCAGCGCCGCCGCGAGTTTCTGCACGCCGGCGTTCGTCACCTCCACGTTCTTGAGGTGGAGGAACTTCAACTTGGAGAGACCGGTGAGGTGCTCCAACCCGGCGTCGGTCAGTGGCGTGCCACTCAGGTCGAGGTGGCCCAAGTTGGTGAGGCTCTTGAGGTGCGCCACCTGCGGGTCGGTCAGTTTCGTGAGGTTCAGGTTCAGGTGCGTCAACTTCGTCAGTTCCGCGAGGCGCTTCAGCCCGGCTTCGCTCACGGGCGTTCCGTACATCTGGAGTTGCAGCAGATTCTTGGTGTGAATCAGCCCGGTGCCGGTCGCCTTCGTCGTGCCAATCACGAGCGATTCGAGCGCCGGCGATTGCGCGAGGTGCGCGAGGCCCGCTATTGTGGCCGGACCGCGCACCGAAGCCAAGCGCGGGTTACTTCGGGGCGCTCCACTCGACGCGGCACCCCGGCAGCGCCTTCCGCAGTTTCTCGACGCCCGCCGCGCTCACCTGCGTGCCCGAGAGGTTCAGTTCCCGCATCCCGGTGTGTTGGACCAGCGCCTCGAGAGTCGCATCGGTCACCTGTGTACCGGCCAAGTTGAGGGTCACGAACCGCTTGCAGTTTCGGAACTGCGCCAGCGCCGCGTCGGTGAGGTTCGGGCAGTTGCTCAGAACGAGTTCCTCGAGCGCGTCGCACTGCTTGAAATGCGCCAACCCCGCCGCCGTTACCGGCGTCCCGCTCAGGTTGAGAATCCCGAACGTTTTGGACCCGTCGAAGACGGCCAACCCGGCGTCCGTAACGCGGGTCCCGTCCGCGCTGAAGTGTTCCATGGCTTTGCAGTCTTTGAAGGCGGCCAGAGCCGCGTCCGTCAGCGCCGTGTTGCTCGCGGCGAAGCGCGTCACGCCGGAGAGGTCTTTGAAAGCAAGAAGACCGGCGTCCGTTACCCCCGTGCCGTTCAGGTAGAGCGCTTTCAAGCTCGAACAGTCTTTGAACTGAAGCACTCCGGTGTTCGACACTTTCGTGCTGTTCAGATTCAAGAACGTGAGGCCCTTGCAGTCCTTGAAATGCGCCACCCCGGCGTCCGTCACCTGTGTGAAGCTCAAGTTCAAGGAGACCAAGTGCTTGCAGTCTTTGAAGGCGCTCAGCCCGGCGTCCGTGACCGGCGAGTTGAACTCGAAGTTGGCGACCGTGAGCCGAAACGGACTTTTGGGCAGGTCGGCGACGGCTCGGATGTCGCGGTCGTCGGCGCGCACCGAACCGCCGACACTGAGGGTGTAATCGGCGGCGCGGCGGTCGGGGTCGGCGGGCGGAGCCGGCTTCTTGGTACTCGGGGCCGGCGGCTTGGTGGGTGCCGGGGGCTTCGGGGTGTCCGACTTCGCCACATCGTCGGCGGGCCGGTCCGGGGTCGAATACCGAACCGCAAGAGCCGCCGCACCGAGTACCACCGCCAACACCGCCGCGCCCGCGAGGGGCAGCGCCCGGTTCCCGCGCGGCTGCGGCTCGCGCGCCGGCTCCGCGGGGCGCGCCGGTTCCGCCTCGGTCGGGTCGGCCGAGGGGAACAGGTCCGCGAACGCGCTCTCTGGGGCGACCGATACCGACAGCGTGTGAACCACCACGGGCAACGGGGTCGGGCCCGCGGCGGCCGGGCGCTCCGTCGCGGACCGCAGCAGTTCGGCAACCTCGTGCGCCGTTTGCGGCCGCGCGTCGGGATTCTTCGCGAGCATCCGGTGAACCACGCGCGCGAGCGGCTCGGGCACGTCCGGGTTCAGCTCGCACACCGGCGTCGGCTCTTCGACCGCCAGCGCGGTGAGCACAGCCATGATGTGCTCGCCAAGGAACGGGTTGCGGCCCGTCAGAAGGCGGTACAGCACCGCGCCGAGGCTGAAGATGTCCGTGCGCGCGTCCACCTTCTGCCCGCGGGCCTGTTCGGGACTCATGTACGCCGGCGTGCCGACCACCGCGCCGCTTTTGGTCAATTCGCTGTCGCTGCCGATGGGCTTCGCCAAGCCGAAGTCGAGCACTTTGACGCGCCCGTGGGGCGCTTCGAGCCACAGGTTCGCGGGCTTAATGTCCCGGTGAACCAGACCCCGCGCGTGCGCCGCCGCCAACCCCAGCGCGGCCTCGCGCACGATCCGCACGCACTGCGCCACGCCCGGCGAACCCTTCTTCTTCAAGTACTCGTCCAGCGGCGCGCCCTGCAAGAACTGCATCGCGATGTACGGCACGCCGTCCCGCTCGTCCGCCTCGAAGATGGTCACCACGTGGTCGTGAGACACCTTCGCCACCGCCTTCGCTTCCCGCAGGAACCGCTCTTTGGCAGCCGGGTCCGCCGCGAACGACTGTAGCATCACCTTCAGCGCCAACTCCCGGTCGAGCCGCGTATCGACCGCCAGATACACCGCGCCCATCCCGCCCTTACCCAACTCCTTCACGATCCGGTACGGGCCCAGCACGCCCACTTCACCCGGGGCCGCCGGCGCGCCGAGGCCGAACTCGCTCGTCAGCGGGCGAACCGCGACCGCGGGCGTTCGATCGGGGGGCCGCGCCACGAGCGTACGCGACGGCTCCGGTGTTTGTGGGTGCGTCATGATAGAATCTTAGCCCACAGAACGTACCGGAAGTGTCGCCCGTACCGGTTTCGGTGCCAAGCACCTTTCACCGGCCGCGGCCGTCGCTAGAATCACGCTGCCTCACATCCACTCACTCACCGGAACCCTGTCATGGCCACGCCTACCGCGGACATCGGTCTCATCGGTCTCGCCGTTATGGGCGAGAACCTCGTGCTGAACATGGAGTCGCACGGGTTTACCTGCGCGGTGTACAACCGCGACACGTCGAAAGTGGACAACTTCGTGAACGGTCGCGGCGCGGGGAAGAAGTTCGTCGGCGCGCACGACCTCAAAGACTTCGTGGCGAGCATCAAGCGGCCCCGCAAGATCATGATGATGGTGAAGGCCGGCAAGCCGGTGGACGACGTGATCGCGTCGGTCGCCCCGTACCTCGAAGCGGGCGACATCCTGATCGACGGCGGCAACACGCACTTCCCGGACACCGGCCGCCGCATGCACGAACTCGCGGCGAAGGGCATCCGGTTCGTCGGTAGCGGCGTTTCGGGCGGCGAAGAGGGTGCGCTGAAGGGGCCGAGCATTATGCCCGGCGGCGACCACACCGCGTGGCCCGAACTGAAGCCCATCTTCCAAGCCATCGCCGCGAAGGTGAAGGACACCGACGGCAGCCAAGCCGCGTGCTGCGACTGGGTCGGGCCGGAAGGCTCCGGGCACTTCGTGAAGATGGTGCACAACGGCATCGAGTACGGCGACATGCAGCTCATCTGCGAGTCGTACAACCTGCTCAAAGACCTCGCCGGCATGTCGCCGAAGGAAATGAGCGAAACGTTCTCGAAGTTCAACAAGGGCGTGCTCGACAGCTACCTCATCGAAATCACCGCGGACATCCTCGCGTTCGTGGACCCGGACACCGGCAAGCCGATGGTGGACGTGATCCTCGATACCGCCGGGCAGAAGGGCACCGGCAAGTGGACCGTTGACAGCGCCACCGACAACGGGGTGCCGCTCACGCTGGTCGCCGAAGCCGTCTTCAGTCGCTGCTTGAGCGCGCAGAAAGACGAGCGCGTCGCGGCGAGCAAGGTGCTGGCCGGCCCGACGGTCACGCAAGTGGCCGACAAGGCGCAGTTCATCGCGGACGTGGAAATGGCGATGTACGCGTCGAAGATCGTGAGCTACGCGCAGGGCTACGCGCTGATGGCGGCGCAAGCGAAGGCGAGCAACTGGACGCTGAACAACGGCGGGATCGCGCTGATGTGGCGCGGCGGGTGTATCATCCGCAGCGCGTTCCTCGGCAAGATCAAGGAAGCGTTCGACAAGAACCCGGCGCTGGTGAACCTGATGGTGGACCCGTACTTCGCGGGCGAGCTGGGCAAGGCGCAGAGCGGGTGGCGGCGCGTGGTGGGCGTGGCGGCGGCGAACGGCATCTCGCTGCCGACCATCTCCAGCTCGCTGGCGTACTACGACGGCTACCGCACGGCGCGCCTGCCGGCGAACCTGCTGCAAGCGCAACGGGACTTCTTCGGCGCGCACACCTACGAGCGTCTGGACCACCCGCGCGGCAAGTTCTTCCACACGAACTGGACCGGCCGCGGCGGCAACACCACCAGCAACGCCTACAACGTGTAAGTGCGCAAGAGCGAACGCACGAAGCCGCGGGCCACATGCCCGCGGCTTTTTCGTTGGCGCGCTGTGACGAGCTACGAGCGGAGGAACCGATCTCACGCGCCCGGTTCGACGCCTTCCTCTGCGCCGTCCGGTGCGGGTTCGGGGGCGTCGCGCGGGTGGTCCCGAAGGTACCGCGCGATCGCTTCTCGGAGTTGCTCCTCCGGCCACGCGGGACCGACGTACGCGAGGTATCGGGCCAGCAGCAGCGTCAGACGGTCGAGGTGGATCTGCGGAACCGGGTGCGCGGCACCGGCCCGCTCTTGGACCGGTAAAAAGGCGCACGACACGTCTTCCATCAGCAAACGCTCTTTGGGCCACCAAGCCCGCGCCGCGCGCCGAGCGTACTCGATCCCAATGATGCCGAACACGCCGAACGCAACGTCGCACGCGACGGCCATCTTGGCGTATCGCTCCATCGCCCCGCGCACGAAACCCCAAGCCTCGATTTCGCCGAACGCGAGTTCCTCCGGCAGTCCGTCGTCGTGCCACGGGCGGAGTAAGTCTGTAAGTTTCTCCGTTAGCCAACCCATTACCCGTTCCCTCGTGGACGAACAGCGCGCGCCGGCGGCGAATACAGGATGAGGCCAAGCCCGGCGATGTCGAGAGCGATTTCGCGCATCGGCCCGCCTCCGAACGCAATACGGTTGTTCCTATTCGTCCCACACGACTGCGATGTTCACGGTGAACGGTGCTTCTGTACCATCCTTCACTTCCCAAACGCACACACGCTTCTCGCCGTGAATCCAGTACGTCGAAAACGCGGGCGGCCAACCCACCGCGTCCTCGTCTGCGAAGTCGAAGTCCGAGTCGCCCAGTTCATCCGCGCTCGGAACTCGCCGAACCGGTGTTCCGTAAGCCGCTTCAAGTGCGGCGACAAGTTCGCGGTAAACGCGCCCGCTTTCTTTCTCCGCAGCGTGCCACTCGTCCTCGGTCCAATTCTCCCAGAAATCGCGCGACGCCCACCACACGCACAGCGTGTCGGGGTACTTGGGTTCGCGGGCGAGCAGTTCCTCAACCGTCCGAATCGCGTCCATTCACGCTGCTCCACAACGGCGCGTCAAGCATTCGCCTTGCGCTAGCGGTCCCGCACTTCACACCGCGGCGAGGGTTTGGCGGAGGCCGTCGGCGAACGTTACCTTCGGGTCGTAGCCCAACTCCGCGCGGATGCGGGCGATCTTCGCGCGCGAGTCGCGCACGTCGCCGGCGCGCGGCGGGGCGAACGTCGGGACCGCGTTCGTGCCCAGAATCGCGTTCAGCTCGCGGATCAGGTCGAGCAGCGTGACGCTGTTGCCAGTGCCAACGTTGTACACGCGACCCGACACGCCCGGCACTTCGGATGCCAGCAGCAGCGCTTGGACTACGTCCGTCACGAACACGAAGTCGCGGGATTGCAGGCCGTCGCCGAAGACGGTCGGCGTGCGCCCGGAGGCGAGCAGCGATGCGAAGATCGCGATGACGCCACTGTAAGGAGAGTCGGCGCGCTGCCGCGGGCCGTAAACGTTGAAGAACCGCAGGCGCACCGTTTCGAGGCTGAACGAGTGCGCGAACGATTGCGCGTAGAACTCGCCCGCGAGCTTCGCGGCGGCGTATGGCGAGAGCGCGACGAGCGGCGTGTCTTCGTCTTGGCCCGCGGGGTCGCTCGCGCCCCCATAGGCGCTCGCGCTGCCCGCGTACACCAACCGCCGCGCACCGGCCTTGCGGGCCGCGTTCAGCACGTTCAGCGCCCCGGTCGCGCACGCCTCGTGGCTCGCCGGCGGGTCTTCGACGCTCTTCGCCACAGACGCGAGCGCCGCCAAGTGGAACACCACCTCGCAGCCCTCCGCGGCGCGCGCGACTAAGTCCGCGTCGATCACGCACCCGCGAATCAGTTCCGGCTTCGCCGCGATGCGATCGAGGTTCGATGCTTGGCCGGTTGAAAGGTCATCGAGCACGCGCACCGTGCGCCCATGTGCCGCGAGCGCTTCGACCAAGTGCGAGCCGATGAACCCCGCACCGCCCGTGACGAGAACCGGCTTCGACATGTGAACCCCCGAAAACGAAACCACCGGGCGCGCGGCCCGGTGGCGAGTGATTCAAGTGTAGTGCGCGATCACGGCCCGAACTTGCCCGGCATCGGGTCCGGGATCGGCGGCAACCCGCCGCCGGGCGGGGCCGGCATCTTCTTCGGTTCGAGCGTGCGCGGCGGGTTCAGTTCGCCGGGCCGCGCGGGCGGCGTTTGCGTGGGGCGGCGCGGGGCGTCGCTCACGCCGTGCCCGATGTACGGGTACGGGCACACGTCTTCCCACTTGCGCCACTGCGTCTGGAAGTAGCCGAAGCACGCGCCCGGGCACAGGTTCACTTGGAACGGCCCGGTGTTCTTGTGGCCGAACCGCGCGTGCCCGCGGAGCAACTTGCCGCAGGTGGAGCAGCCGACCGTCGGGCCGGTCCCGCCGCAGGTGGCGCAGGTGCCGCCCGCGGGATCGGCGGAGACCGGTGCGCCGTACACCGGCGCGGCTGCTCGACCCTCGTCGGCCGCACGCGCGGGCACGGCCCACGCGGCGGCCGCAATCATCGCCGCCATCAAACGGAGCGCGTTCATGCTCGCGAATCCTTTCGTGATATCGGCACTTACTCAGAGGACAGAGGGTGTGTTTTCTTCTGACTTCTGACTTCTGACTTCTGACTTCTGACTTCTGACTTCTGACTTCTGACTTCTGATACTTAGCGCCGGAACTGGTTCATCGTTGCCCCGGCCATAAAGCCGGAATTCAGCAGCGCCGCGGGGCCACCCCGCGATCCGCCGTTCATCCCCACCGCGCCGCGCCCGCCGCCGATCGCCAACGGCGCGCCACCGCCGCCGAGCGTGCCCGCGGTCACGCCCTGCCCGCCGCGATAGCCGCCGGGGTACCAGTGGCCGAGGTTCCCGCCGAAGTACCGTCCGGTGGTGTTGAAGGTGCCCACCACACCGGTTTGCTGGAGCTGCGTCGGGTCGATAAGTTGGGACGCCCCGGGCAAGACCTGCGGGAGCGCGCCGCTGCTGTTCAGGTACGGCCCGCCGAACTGGCTGTTGTAATACAGCGAGTTCGGGGCGAGCACGCTGCCCTGCTGGTTCGTCTGGAACTGCTGCGACTGCTGGAGCCGCTGCTGCTGCTGTTGCAGGTACGGGCTGCCGCCGAACCCCGAACCGAGAATGTTGCCGAACGGCGACGACCGCGGGCGCACCGGCACCGGGGGCTGCGCGTGCGCCGCGGTGAACTCGGACAGCAGCAACACGCCGGCGATTGCCGGCACCCACGCGCGGACCTTCATGCGCGACTCCTTGCCCCGGCGCGCCGCACTGCGCGGCGCGACCGCTCCATCTTAGCACGACGCGCGCCGGGCGCGGTACGCGTGCCAAAAGCGAGATCGGCGGCGGAGAGCCTGCCGAAGCAGGTTCCCCGCCGCCGATCCGAGTTCCCGGCCCGCGGTCGCGGCGCACGCCGGGCATTTCCCTCAGAACCCCACCGGCCCCGGCGTCACGGCGTGCCGCCGCCGAAGAAGATGCCGTTGTTGTTCCCGGTCCCGCTGTTGCGGAACTGTTGCACGGTCGCGGTGCCCAAGAGTGTGATGCCGAAGGCGCGTTGCACCGGCGAGAGCACGCGAGCCATATAGGTGTCGAACTTCGTCAGCGGTTGCGACAGGATGTAGACCCGGTCGAACGGCATGATCTGGTAGTTCGTCTTCACTTGGCCCTTCCGGGTGATGCCGCACCAGTCCACCGGCAGGATCTGGTCGTTGCCGCACTCGGTCGGCGCGGGCCGCGCCACCCACAGTTTCTTGCTGCTCACCGCGGAGAGGCCGCCGATCAGCGAGACCGCGTCCAGCACCGTTTCGTTCCCGGTGTGCGGCAACCGCGTGACCTGCTCGCCGCTGCCCGCGAAGTCGGTGATGACGTAGTAGAACTTGCTGTTGTACGAGAACACGTCCACCGCCACCTCCGGCCGGTACAGGTACCGCGACAGGTGCGCCTCGATCGCTTGCTTCACTTGGGCGAGGCTCAGGCCCGCGACGTACACGCTGCCGTACGCCCCGAGGCTCACGGTGCCGTCCGGTCGCACGATGTGCTGACCGGAAATCTGCTGCACCCCGCGGGATTGCGCGAGCGACGCGGTGACGATCGCCTTCGGCGCGAACTGCCGAACCTTCGTCTCGATCACCTTTTGCGCCTCTTCGGTGGTCAGGTCGGTCACGCGGACCGAGCCGCCGTACCCGCTGCCGAGGTTCACGGTGCCGTCCGGGTCCACCGGGTACAGGCCCGCGAGTTTGCGCTGGTCGAAGTCGTTTTCGGCGCTCAGGTAGAGCACGTCCATCGGTTCGAGGCGGTACGGGGGCAGCGGGATGACGCGCAGCGCGTCGATTTGCAGCACGTCCGGGGTTTCCACCACATAGGGCGGCAGGCTCACCTTGTTCAGTTCCTTCGGAACCTGAACGTCCGGGATGGTGCAGCAGTTGAAATCGGGCGGGCGGCAGCAGTCGCGCTCCGCCTTGAAGTCTTTGGCCGACATACAGCCGGAGGCGAAGAGGGCCGCACAAGCGACAGCGGCGTACAGGGGCGAAGTCCAGAAGTGCCGACGGCGCATGGCACTCTCCTTTATCTCAGTCGTAGAGGTCGCGCGAGTTGCGCGAACAGCCGGAACCGCTCCGGTTGCGCGGGCTGTTCTTGCTACGCCACTTCATCGGCTCCCCGGATTACCCAGCTCAACAAAAACTACCGGCACAACCGGCCTTTCCTGTGTGACGAAAACTTCTCCGAACGGTTGACAGGTGGCCTTTCCTGAAACGGGCTGCACCGGGTACACTAGTCGCGTTGGGCACCCGCGCGCGACCACGCATGGACACCCAACGCGCGGCTTCGGAATTTCGGGCCGAAGATTCCACGCGTGCCGGGAGTAACACCCGACACGGAGTGTGCTACACTTTTCGCCCGCGAACCGAAATCGGCTCGCGGGCGACTCCGCCGGAGACACTGAACGATGGCCCGCCCCCTCGCCGGCGACCCACCCGCCAACCACCAACCGGCAGCGGTTCAAACGCCGCCGAACGGTCTCGCGCCGGTGAACGGTGCCGCGGTGCCGCTGAACTACGCGGGCCGACCGCACCTGCCCGCACCCGCCGGCACGACCGCGCCGACGCCCGCCGGCCTGTGGAACGCCTTCCGCCGCCGCTGGGTGCTCGGCACCCTCTTGGGAATGGTGTTCGGCGCGGCCGCGGCCGTGGGCGTGTGGTTCGTGCTGCCCGCCGGCAAGCACGAGGTGAGCGCGGTCGTGGAACTGCGCCCCCGCGCCGACGCCGGGTTCGTGAAAGCCAACAACGAAAGCCCAGACAACTTCGCGCGCCAGCAGGCGTACCTGCTCCGCGCGCGCGACTTGATTACCCGCTCGCTCGGCAACCCGGCCGTCGGCAGCCTCGAGTTCATCAAGGCGTCCGAAGAACCGGTCACGATGCTGTCCGAGCGCATGCGCGTCGACGTGCGGACGCCCGAACTGCTCGAAGTGCGGATCACCGGGAACGACCTCGACGGGATGAAGGCGTTCGTCGACCACCACGTGCGCCGCTTCGTCGACGAAGCCGGCGCGCACGAGAAGCGCACGCTCGAGGACGAAATCAGGAAGCTCGGGCAGCAGGCGGAAGACCTGAAGTTCCAAATCGACTCGACCGAGAAGCAGATCCGGCTCTTGGTGGAGGGCAACGGCGCGCTGGGCGGCGAGGACAGCGCCAAGTTGCTCGCGTCGCTGCACATCCGCCGCAACGAACTGGAAACGCTGTTCAACCGCGCCGGGCACGACCTGATCCAACTGAACGCGCGGCTCGAGATCGTCAAGAAGCACCTGACCGACAAAGGACCGGCCCCCGACCCGGACCCGGCCATCGTGCGCGAGTTCGTGGACGCCGACGCGGGCGTGCAGAAGCTCCGCGATCTGGTCGGGGCGAAGAAGGCCGCGCACGCCAAGGCGCTCGAAACCGCCGGCGGCAACAAAGACGTGCCGATCGTGATCGAGGCCGCGGCCGACCTGAAGAAGGCCGAGGAGCTCCTCGCGGACGCGGAAAAGGCTGTCGCCATTGCGTCGGTCGAAAAGGCCCGCGCCAAGGAGCGCGCCGCACGCACGCAAGAAGCGAAAGTGCTCGCCGACGAAATCGCCACCAAAGAAAAGGCCCGCGAGGGCTTCAAGCTGGAGCGCGACGGCCTCGACAAAGTCATCAAATCGAACGCCGGCGGGAACGTGAACGTCGCACAGATGCAACAGGCCCTTCAGCCCCAGCGCGACCTGTACGCGCAGGTGAACAAGCACCTCACCGATTTGCGGTTCCGGGCACAGGGCACCACGCGCGTGCAGATGCGCGGCGACGCCGAGAAGATTCCCAACAACAACCAGAACAAGAAGGTCCTGTTCGCCTCGGTCGGCGGGTTGGGCGCGTTCTTCGCCGTCGTGCTGCTCGTCGCGCTGCTCGAGTGGCGCACGCGGCGCGTGGACGGCGTGGACCAAGTGATGACCGAACTGGGGATGCGGGTGATCGGCACCGTGCCGCAGTTCCCGAACCGCGCCGGTCTCAAGGCCGCGGTCGAAGCCGGCGGCGCGAACTGGCGGTTCTTGCTGAACGAGTCCGTGAACTCGGCCCGCACCATGCTGCTGCACACCGCCCGCGCGCAATCGATGCAGGTGGTGATGGTCACGAGCGCCACGCAGGGCGAGGGCAAGACCAGCATCAGCGCGCAACTCGCCACCAGCATGGCGACCGCCGGGATGCGCACGCTCATCGTGGACTGCGACCTGCGCAACCCGTGCATCCAAAAGCTGTTCGAGCTGCCGCTCGGCCCGGGCGTGAGCGAGGTGCTGCGCCAAGAGATCGACGTGAGCGACGCGGTCCAAACGACCACGGTGCCGAACCTGTGGGTGATTCCCGCGGGGCAGTGTTAGAACGCGACCATCGCGGCGCTCGCGCAAGGGCACCCGCTGCAAACGTTGTTCAACCGGCTCCGCGGCCAGTTCGACTTCGTGATCGTGGACAGTTGCCCGGTGCTGCCGGTCGCCGACGCGCTGCTCATCGGGCAGCACGTGGACGGCGTGCTGTTCTCGATCATGCAGGACGTGAGCCAACTGCCGAAGGTGCAAACGGCGCAAGAGAAACTCGGGCACCTGAACGTGGTGCTCTTGGGCGCGGTGGTGAACGGCATCAAGCAGGACGTGTACTCGTACGGTTACAACTACGTCAAGCAACTGCCGGCCTAACACGCGATGAGCACGACGAACGCGACGAAACAGCCGACCGCCCCCGCGCAGCCGAAGACGCCGCTGCGCACGTGGCTCATTTTGGGCGTAGCGGTAGTCGGGTTGCTCGCGGCGGCAGTGTACGAGGCCCTCACGACCGACCGCTGGGGCGCGACGCAGGGCGTGCGCGAAGCGGCCGACAAACTCGCCAAGGTGCCCGCGGCGTTCGGCGACTGGACGAGCAAGGACCTGCCGCAATCGGAGAAGGTGCTGAAAGTGGCGGAAGCGGCTGGTCACGTTTCGCGCGTGTACTACAACAGCAAGACCCGCTCGCAAGTGACCGTATTACTCCTGTGCGGTGCGAGCGGCCCGATCGGCGCGCACCTCCCGGAGTACTGCTACGCCGGCAACGGCTACGAGAAGCGCGGCGACGCGCAGCGGCTCGCGATCGGCTTCGACGCGAACGCCCCGACCGCGTGGACCGCGACCTACTGGAGCATTCGGTTCGAGAAGCGGCCGCCGACGACCGACGTGCCGCTGCGCGTGTGCTACGCGTGGGGCACCGGCGGGAACTGGGAAGCCGCCGCGAACCCCCGCAGCCAGTTCGCGCTCGAACCGGCCCTGTACAAACTGTACGCCGTTCGTGCCGACCCGCTGGAACTCGCGCCCGGTGCGGTCGATCCGATTCACGCCTTCCTGACCGACTTTTTGCCCGTAGTGAGAACCGCGCTCGCCCCGACCGCGGGCTAACCGCCGGAGAACGGATTCCGCATGAGTGCCGCCCCCGCGACACCCGAACTGTCCGCCGCGCCGCAGGACCGCGAGCCGTGGCCGGAGATCGACCGCCTGCCGGTCGAGACGGTTATCGATTTGCCCGCCGACCTCGGCTGGTACGCCGCCGCGAAGACCGCGTTCGACTACACGGTCGCGCTGCTCGCGCTCCCGTTCGCGCTCCTCGCCATCGCGCTGGCCGCGGTCGCGGTGAAACTCACTTCGCCCGGCCCGGTGTTCTACTGCCAGACCCGCGTCGGGTTGCACGGGCGCAAGTTCAAGATCATCAAGATTCGCACCATGCACGCGAACGTGGAGGCCAAGTCCGGCATCCAGTGGTCGCAAAAGGGGGACGCCCGCATCTTCCGCGTCGGCAAGTTCCTGCGCGCCTCGCACATCGACGAACTGCCGCAACTGTTCAACGTGCTCATGGGGCACATGAGCCTCGTGGGGCCGCGCCCGGAGCGCCCGGAAGTCATCGCCGCGAAGGGGCTGAACGCGCTCGTGCCCGGCTACCGGCTGCGGCTGAACGTGAAGCCCGGCGTGACCGGGTTCGCCCAAGTGCAGTTGCCCGCCGATTCGGACATCACGAGCGTCCGCTACAAGATCGCCTACGACCTCTATTACGTCGCGAACATGGGCCTGTGGTTCGACCTGCGGCTGATGGCAGCGACCGCGCTGAAGGCCGCCGGGGCCGGGCCGCGGGCGCTGCGCCGGCTGTTCCGCCTGCCCGTTCGCGCGCGCGTCGCCGAATCGCTCTACGACCGCATCGTGCCGCCGCCCGCCGGCACCCCGGACCCGGTTCCCATGCTCCAACACGCCTAACTACGATCCGCGGGGTTCATCCCCGCGGGCCTTCGGCGCGCGATTCACCGCGGGGCTGCCCCCCGCGGTGAATCGCGTCCTACCATATTCTCCATGCTCCCGCGGGTCCTCTACATCACGCACCGCGTCCCGTTCCCGCCCGACAAGGGCGACCGCATCCGCACGTTCCACCTGCTGCGCCAACTCGCCGCCCGCGGGCGCGTGTGGCTCGCCTGCCCCGGCGACGAACCGGTATCGGACGAATCGCGGGCCGCACTCGGCGCGCTGTGCGAGCGCGTCGAGATCGTGCCGGTCGGCACCCGCGCGCGGTGGGCGAAGGCGGCGCTGAGCGCCGCCACCGGCGGCAGCCTGTCGGAAGGACTGTTCGCGGCGCGCGGGCTGCGCCGCGCCGCGCGCGCGTGGGCGCGCGAGGCCGGGTTCGCGTGCGCGGTCGCGTCGTCGTCGGCGCTGGTGCCGTACCTCAAGGTGCCCGAGCTGCGCGCGGTGCCAAAAGTGATCGACCTCATCGACGTCGATTCGCAAAAGTGGCTCGACTTCGCCGCCCGCGCGCGCCCCCCGAAGAGCTGGATTTACAAGCTCGAAGCGGCCCGCGTGCGGAAACTCGAACGCGACCTCTCACAGTGGGCGCGCGCCGCGGCGGTGGTGAGCCGCGCGGAAGCGGACGTGTTCGATTCGTTCACGCGCCCCGGGGCCGCGACCGTCGCCACCAACGGCGTCGATCTCGACTTCTTCGCGCCGCAACCGTGCGCGGAGGAGCCGGCGCTCGCGTTCGTCGGCGCGCTCGACTACCTGCCGAACGAAGACGCGGCGGTGTGGTTCGCGCGCGAGGTGTTCCCGCTGATCCGCGCGCGGGTGCCGGAAGCCGAGTTCCGCGTCATCGGGCGCAGCCCGACGCCCGCGGTGCGCGCGCTCGCGGCGCTGCCGGGCGTGAAGGTGATCGGCCAAGTGCCGGACGTGCGGCCCTATGTGGCGAGCGCGGCGCTCGCGGTGGTCCCGCTCCGGCTCGCGCGCGGGGTGCAGAACAAGGTGCTGGAAGCGATGGCGATGGCGAAGGCCGTGGTCGCGGCCCCGGCCGCGCTCGCCGCCCTGAACACGGAAGATGACGTACACTTGGTGCGCGCGAGTGCGCCGGCGGAATGGGTCGCGGCCGTGACCGCGCTGCTGGCGAATCCCGCCCGCCGCGCCGAACTCGGCCGCGCGGCCCGCGCGTACGTGGACGCGCACCACCACTGGGAGCGGTGCCTGAAGCCGCTCGCTGACGCCGTGTTTCTACCCGCGAGCGCCCTGTGACCGCACCCGTGATTCTCGACGCGCGCGTGGTCACCGGGGCCGGCGGCGGGCCGGACAAGACCATCCTCAACTCGCCGCGGTTCCTCACGCCGCTCGGCTACCGGATGGTGTGCGCGTACATGCACCCGCCGCGCGACCCGGGGTTCGACGTGCTGCGCGCGAAGGCCGAGCGCGCCGGTGCGCCGCTGATCTCGATCCCGGATCGCGGCGCGTGGGACTGGCGCGTCTTCACCGAAGCGCTGCGCGTGTGCAAGCGCGAGCGGGTGACCGTGTGGCACGGGCACGACTACAAAACGAACGCACTCGGCCTGCTCCTGAAGCGGTTCCACCGCATGCGGCTCGTCACGACCGTTCACGGTTGGGTGCACCACACGAAGCGCACGCCGCTGTATTACCGCATCGACAAATTCTGCCTGCCGCGGTACGAGAAGGTGATCTGCGTTTCGGACGACCTCTACACCGCGTGCCGCAAAGCGGGCGTCCGCGAAAAGAACTGCGTGCTACTCGAAAACGGCATCGACGGCACCGAGTATTCGCGCACGCGCGCGCGCGCCGAAGCGAAGGCCGCGTTGGGGCTGCCCGAAAGCGGGTTCGTGATCGGTGGTGTGGGCCGGCTCGCGGCGGAAAAGGGCTTCGATGTGCTCGTCCGCGCGCTGAAACAACTCGTG